>Ga0209713_10000198_pt1 | contig 33868 bp, 36 predicted proteins | sample ArcOceMetagenome_3_FD_187444 | JGI IMG/M metagenome (GOLD analysis project Ga0209713, IMG submission 187444) | Marine eukaryotic phytoplankton communities from Arctic Ocean - Arctic Ocean- Svalbard ARC20M Metagenome (SPAdes) (version 2) | ecosystem: Environmental > Aquatic > Marine > Oceanic...
TCTTAACTTAGACGTTTTATAGCGTAATGGAACCACATCGATCCTTTTCGAACTCGATAGTGAAACGTTACAGCGGTGAAAATACTGAAAGGGGGGCCTTTTGGGAAAATAACACAATGTCTAAGTTATATACCTATATTCGTTAAATTTAATGTTTATTATGACCACCTACGCAATTGTACAAGCTAGTGGAAAACAGTTTTGGGTTGAAGAAGGTCGTTTTTATGATTTTGATAAATTACCACTTAGTGTTGGTGACATGTTCAAATTAAACAGGGTTTTATTAGTAAATAGACATAGTTATCTTCAGTTAGGTAAACCATTTTTAGGAGATGAGTGCCTTATTGAGGCGACCGTTATTAGACACATATCTGGTTCAAAGGTCCGTGTTTATAAAATGCGACCAAAAAAGAAAACTCGTAAAACATTTGGAAGTCGTGCGAAATTAACGCGTGTACTTGTTAATTCAATTACTACAGTTGCAAAAAATGGTGCAACTTGTTATTTATAAGTTAAGTATGTAAATTGAACTTTATTATTTAATAAAAATACTATGGTTAGAGTAAAAAGAGGTAATGTTGCTCGTAAGCACCGTAATAAAATTTTAAAACTTGCGAAAGGATTTAAAGGTGCACATTCTAGATTATTTAGAACGGCTAATGGGCAAGTGATGAAAGCATTAATTTATGCTTATACAGGTCGAAAAAGACGTAAACGTGATTTTAAGAGATTGTGGATTTGCCGTGTAAATGCTGCTGCTCATTCTTATGGTTTATCATATAGTAAATTACGTAATGGCTTAAAGAAAGCTTCAATCGAATTAAATTTAAAGATGTTAGCTCAAATCGCTTTATTGGATAAAGAAGCATTTTCTTTATTAGTAAAAGAAGTTTCATAAATTTGAAACTAATTTTCGATTAAAATTGTAAATATAAAATTAAGTTCTTTCAATGGCACATAAAAAAGGAGCAGGTAGTACAAAAAATGGCCGTGATTCTAATGCTCAACGCTTAGGTGTTAAAGTATATGGGAATCAGGCGGTAAAAGCAGGTGGAATTGTTATTCGTCAACGAGGTTTATCATTTAAGCCTGGTAATGGTATACAAGTTGGAAAGGATTACACTCTTTTTGCATTAAAGGGAGGGGTTGTCCAGTTTGAAACAAATGGTAAAAAAAAGTTTGTTCATGTGTTGTAATTTCGATCTCTGCCGTGATCGGTGTCATAAAGTTGAATAAAATAAACCAGAAGCAAGCCTATACATTTTTCTTCTGTTCAAAAATATTTAGCTTTATTTTTAAATCGAGTAATAATTTTTTTATAGTTTCGATTTCGGGGTCATCATAAAAGCTTTGGACATTTATTGCAAAATATTGGGGAAATCTAGAAAAAATCTATACGATTTTTGAAGATCGTATAGATTTTTACTAATTAGTACGAATTTGTGTGCCTACACTTTTAAAATGCTAGTAGAACGGGCTACTTCCTTGAGCACATAAATCCTTAGACTTGAGTAATTCTTAATTACCCGCTTTGCAAACGGTTACAACACTACCTTTGTTCGGTGTTGCATGTATCCAAACGTACGTTTCTTAAATAAGTTCAAGACATTTTCGGTTGTTCCATTCTTTAAGTTCGTTAGTTCATCGTCTATATCTGTTTGAATTCTAGTCATTTCCTCAACATATTTTACACAATTATGAATGCTATAGATGCCTAGACAAGAAGCATTAGCGATTCTTGCTGTTAGCGCCTCAACTGCGGTATCAAATTCTGGATAGTTATTGGTATTTTGAAGTATTCTTGTTGCTGTTACGTACGGTTCTCGAACTCGAACGCTACGTATAATATGATCTACTACAGTCATGTAAAATCGAGCATTTTCCGGGTCCGCCATATGGTCGGCTTTACGATTTTCGAAAAACGTCAAATCTGTACCCTGTCTTGTTCTTCCTACCAAATAATCGCATATCGATTTTAGAGCATCAATTGGCATTGCCTCCCGGTCTAAAAAGTCTGCAATCTCTCGCAAGCTCTCTTCCGTCACATCTGGGTTCGGGCATCGATCAATTACTATTGCGTTTGCCCGGGCCCAAGTAGTTTCTTTTAAAGTGCCCATCATTATGCCAGACATATATTGCCTTAGCTAAACAACAAAATAAATACCTAGGTCGTAAAACAGTTATTTCACCTCAGTTTATATATACTGTCAAAGATTATAAGAATCGGGGTATATCAGTTACAGGCATTGCCAAATTGACGGGAAAATGTCGGAGTACTATTTATAAAGCTTTAAAGGCTGATATAACTTCGTTATAAAAATATTCACTAATGGATAAAATTACTCTCACTTTTGAACAACAGGGTTTGGCCGTAGATTGGGTTCTTTTCACATTCTCCAGTCTTTCTTGCGAGCAAGAACAAAAACTAATAAGTTCGTTTTACGCTCTTGGTTTTAGCCTTTATCGATTAGATAGACTTACTAATAATTGCAGTGCTGGGGGTTTATCAAAATTATCAAAATTAGTTTATGGCTTAGGTTAAAAAAAACTGACTCTTAAAATTATTATGTGCTTTGGAGACAAAATTGATGAAGTTGGGGAATGTGTTTTCTATGTCTAATATTTTTGTCAACTCGTTAAACAATTTCTTTTTTAAGCGATAGTGCATATAATTACGACACGTTAATTAATTTTAAACTGTATTATTAATCTAGTTTTCCTTTAGGTAGGATTGAAGTTACGCCCACAACAGAAAATCCTTTGACACACCATTTGTTCGCATAGTTAAGAAAGTCCGATCCGATAAAAGTGTCCGATCCAACGATTGTTTCTATACCGTAAGCTGTACTACAGATGAAAGCGATTGCTAGTGTTGCCGTACCGAGACTTGTTACTGCAATCATGCTCGTAACTTGAGCAGCCTTTGTAGCACCCATCTATATTGCTCAAACCACGGCTGTTCGACCTTCTTTAGTGTTAGAAAACTTGCCTAGAGTTAGAGCTACTTACAAAGTAAGGTACAAGCTTTTTAAGCCTTGGCCGCAGTGTCGGACGCATTATTTTCTACCATTATAACTGGCGTAATGGCCGGAGCTGCTCGTATCGCAACAATAATTAATAGTATCGTTGAACAAAGAATGTTTGCTTTATTCAATTGCAGGGTTTTTGAAGTAGTTTCAACCCTTGCGTTATTACTACTTGTAAGAACAGTAAATAGCTGCCGTAATTTTTTCTTGCACCAAGCACGCTTTATTCCCTTTTTCGGTCTACTTTTTTGAGATCTCATAAAATTTCACAAGCAACCTAGATTTAGTTAGTGCTCTGAAAATATTCTGCACCGATCTACTATTTGGATCACTGGAACGGCTGTAATATTTTGCTAATATTTTTCTTTTTTTGGGTCCAATAGTAATTGAATAATTATTACATTCTATCCAATTGAATAACATAAACCAAAAAGCCGCCTGCGTTTGGCTAGAAAGGTTAAAAATATTTAGACTTATCTCACAATATAAAAATAGGTTTTCCCTAAATTCTTCGACACTGGCATGTTTATAATCCAACTCATTCTGTGTTAAGCTTTTATTCCGTTCTTTTGCTCGATTTTTAAACGTTTCGGCAACAGTTGACTCTTGGATCATTTCTGGAAAAATTTGTAAAAACGGCATCCCATTTTTCATTAACGTTTCGTATTGTCTTTTCACAACTTCATTTGTTAGTGAAAGATTATCTTTGTCAATTGTCATAGGTTCCTACAATTAAAAAATTCATGAACTTATGATCAGTTCACTTATAAACTAAACTATAGCATTAATTTAATTTACTTATAAATGTTAACAAGATAAAGTGCTATATTTTAGAAAAATACAGCACTTTTATATTATAATACTGTTCTATTAACACTAGAAACCCCCTGTAACTTTACGGCATGTGTATGTTACACCTTTTGTAACTGAACCTGCTTGAGTTGCCGCCTGCCAAACACCGTAGCCGCCAAATACTAATACAGTTAATGCTCTTACCCAAAAACACGAGCAAGCTATTCCGCTGCATACACAACAGAAGTAATGACCTTTTTTCCACTCGGCGATAGACTCTCCAAGGGCGTGATCACCTAGCACTATTTCACCCATAGCATTACCCGGTTTGGACAAAGTTGCACCAGTGTCCCAAGTCTTTAAACCCGTTTCAGCTGCCGCTTTCGTACCTTGAACAACGGCACTATAGTCGGTAATTATACTTCCTCCACGTAATTTTATTTCAGCTGCATCAACCGCGTTTTTCAGCCTCTCAAGCTGATCTCTCGAGGGAAACCTGCATTTTTGCATGGCTGTTACGTTTTGATTGACCTATTTTAGAAAGTCTCTTAATCGGTTTTTCAACTAGAACTTCACGACGATATTTCCCTGAATATAAAAATCTCATAATAAAATTTAAATTAAATTATAGCCACGACTGCTTTTTTTAAAATAACAGCCACTAATTAATTAATTGTACCATATTTGCATATTTGATAATAATGTCGTCTTACCAAAATGCACTAAAAGTAGCACCTTTCTTTTTATGTAAAAAGAAACAAAAATTTTCGGTACTTTTCTGAAGATAGAGTTGAAGTTTATAAAATAACTTCATTCAATCAACAGGATTGAATACCAATGAATTACAAAGATGCTTTATTGGAGTTAGAAAATAAACGAGATAATATGCAGATTAGTCTCGGTTATGCGCAAGCAAGAAATGAACATTATTTGGAACTAGGTAGGAAAAAATTTGCTCAAAATTTACGCAAAAATTTGTCCACACCGTCCATAGATGTCCAAGAAAAAAAGCGTGTTGGACGCCCTAGAAAGGCCCAGAATACAATAGTTTGACGGTAGACGTGTCTATACTGTCCAATTTCTCAATATATATATAATAATATAAATTAAAAGGGTTTTTGAATAGCGGTAGCGACAAAGAGTGGCTAGTCCTTGGACTGGTCAGAATTATTCAAAAAAACCTTCCCTTAACGGTTGGGTCAAGGGCTTGGTTTGTAAGAATCTCTAAAATATTTTTACTATCTTGAAGGTAATAAAAATATTTTAGAGATTCTTATGCTTAGAGGTAAGTTTTTCTTTTAATCACGTAATAATGATCTTAAAGCTCCAAGTGTACTAGTTAACAATAATGGAAATGTTGGAGTTCCACTCGCACATATTGAGGCTACGATACCAGATATAAATGATAAACAGCGTCCCGTAATTATGAACGCTTTGGTCTGTGTAAAACACCAGTATACGATCCGTTTTACTAGCCAGCTAACACCACCTGAGTAGGTTAAACTATAGGAGACTTCTTTATAGATACCAGCTGACTGCATCACAACACCACTCCAGGGCAACCATTTAACAACTATAGTCGAGAACCCAGATTCAACAACTTTTTCTTTTACATATGGAACAAGTGCTCTTTCAGTCACTTCTTCGGCAGCTTTTTGTAAGACATAAGCCATATTATTAACCTCCAGTAAAAGCTGAAATTATAAGTGATAGTACCCTAGAATCCTTATAGTACCATCCAACGATTAACCCAACAATCACAGATGAACAGGCAGCAGTTGAAGACATTTTTGTATTTGTCCGCCGATTATTCTTAAAGTTCTTGCTTTTTAAATTTCGTATAAGAATCATAACTCAGATTTAAAATAACTAAATTAAATTATACAGTATTAAACAATGCTCGGAACGGGTTAAAGAAATCCTTAGAGTATTAGAACTCTAAGGATTTTTTGCTCAAACCTTAATACTTAGTAACGCTCACCTTCAGGCTTTGCGTTAGTAGCGTAAGACTCAAGAGTGTAAACTAGTTGACGACCTTGAACCTCTTGACGAGTTAGCTTGAAGCCAGGCTCGTATGCAGGACGTTGAACGATGAATGCAAGTACACAAGACTCAACACCACGTGAGTTGTCGAAACCACAAAGCTTTACGTAGTAGTTTGGCTTAGCTTTCTTTGCCATGTTAACCTCGAAAAGGATTGCAGCTGGATCCTTAATATCGAATAGAGGAAGACCCCACATTTCCCAGTAAGAGTTACGAGGGTGCGGATCATCAGTGTACTCGATTGAGATAGCCCAAGACTTATCAATCGCGTATTGAATTTGCTTAGTAATTTGCTCGTCAGTTAGGTCAGGTAGAAAAGAAAAAGCACCTTGAGTTAGTTTCATTATGTATACTCCTTAAATGAAAATGAATGATCTAATGTTGTTTTGAAGAAGAGTTTGCATAATGCAAACTCTTAAGTCGACGTTATTAAACGTTTGCTGTCGGTGTTTCAACGAAATCAGCAGTATCTGTAGAAGCGTAGTTGAAAGTAATATCTTTCCATAGGTCTAACGCTGTCTGTAGAGGACCACAAGCCTTAGCTGCGTCTCTTAGGATTTGAGGACCTTCGTTAATGTAGTCACGACCTTCGTTACGTGCTAGAACCATACACTCAAGTGCTACACGATTAGCAGTAGCTCCAGACTGGATACCATCAGGGTGACCAATTGTACCACCACCGAACTGCATTACACAATCATCACCTAGGTAGTTGATTAATTGGTGCATTTGACCACAGTGGATACCACCAGAAGCTACTGGTACACACTTACGTAGAGAAGCCCAATCTTGTGCGAAGAATAGACCTTCAGGTAGGTTAACTTCTGACTTGAAGTCTAGAAGAGTGTTGTAGAAACCTTTAATCATTAGAGGATCCCCTTCTAGCTTACCTACTACTGTACCAGCGTGAATGTGGTCAACACCAGCCATACGCATCCACTTACAGATTACACGGAAGTTCATACCGTGGTTCTTCTGACGTGAGTAAGTTGAGTTACCAGCACGGTGTAAGTGAAGAATCATATCAGTCTTACGACACCACTTAGCCATACTTTGGATTGCAGTATAACCGATTACAAGGTCAATCATTACAATAATTGAACCTAGCTCTTTACAGAAGTTTGAACGCTCGTACATATCTTCCATAGTAGCAGCAGTAGCGTTTAGGTAGTGACCCTTAACTTCACCAGTTAGTGAAGCAGCGTGGTTAACACCTTCCATTGAGTAAAGGAAACGCTCTCTGTAACGCATGAATGGCTGTGAGTTAATGTTCTCATCATCCTTAAGGAAGTCAAGACCACCTTTAAGACCTTCGAATACTACACGACCGTAGTTCTTACCAGAAAGGCCAAGCTTTGGCTTTACAGTTGCACCTAGTAGAGGACGACCGAACTTATCCATACGCTCGCGCTCTACGATTAGACCACAAGCTGGACCTTGGTAAGTCTTTAGTAGTGCAACAGGGAAACGCATATCTTCTAGACGAAGAGCCTTCACTGCTTTAAAACCAAAAATGTTACCGATGATCGATGCTGTTAGGTTAGCAAGTGAACCTTCTTCGAATAGATCTAAATCGTAAGCGATGTAACAGAAGTAAGTATCAGGTGTACTAGGTACTGGGTCTACACGGTAAGCTTTCGCACGGTATAGATCACAAGCTGTTAGTAGATCTGTCCATACCACAGTCCATGTTGCTGTTGAAGATTCACCAGCAAGAGCAGCGGCAGCTTCTACAGGGTCAACACCTGGTTGAGGAGTACAACGGAATAGAGCTAAGATGTCAGTTTCTTTAATAACGTAATCAGGATCCCAGTAACCCATTTTAGCGTAAGGGATTACACCTGATTCGTAACGTTCACTTTTGATTCGAGTACGTGATTCCACGGCTTGAGACATGACGACCTCCTTGATTTAAGAGTTATGCTTAATAATTGCTGGGTTTTATACCTTAAGATAAATCTCAAAATATAACAAGCAAAATATAATGACTATTATTTTTTTATCTTAAAAAATAGGATATCACTACGACCTGCTAAAATATTAAAACTATATTTTATATTTAGTATAAGTTTTACTAATGTTTTTTGGCTTGTATATAAAACTATAAAACTTGTCTAAAATTTGGTATTATGGTTTTACCACATGGTAGAAAGGGTATATTTGTTTTGTTTTGGAATAGTACGCAAGAACCACTATAAGAAATAGCGTAAATAAGATCTCAAAAACCGACTCGCAGGTTTGGTATAAATTCATTTTTCTGATCCGTCGGCTAACTCTACGAATACATCAATATTTTCTTTTTTTTAATTGTGTTAAAAAAATTCTATTTTTTACTTTCATAATCTAACTATATTCTTTATTGATACACTACAATATATTAACTTATAAACTATCTACAATTGCCAGGATCCAGATTTGAACTGGAGACACGAGGATTTTCAATCCACTGCTCTACCAACTGAGCTATCCCGGCTTTACTACTTATAACAAGTTATCTATAGTGTAACTTACGTAGCCTCTTTTGACAAGCCTTATGAAATTTTAATTTCTCTAATTTAGTAATGTAAACTCGTGATACAAAAAATTTATCCAGATCGACTTCTCAAAAAATTAGCAAATCTACAATTAGCAATTGCGTTATTATTTACAATTGGTATTATAGTTGCGATTGGAACAATTATTGAACAAGATCAAAGTCAAACTTTTTACCAAAATAATTATCCAGAGAATCAGCCTATTTTTGGGTTTCTCACTTGGAAAATATTACTTCTCTTTAATCTTGACCATGTTTATACATCTTATTGGTTTATTGGGTTTTTGTTTTTGTTTGGGTTATCTTTATTTTCTTGCACATTAAGTGTCCAATTACCCGTTTTGCGTCGTTTAAGGCGTTGGACATTTTATACAAATGTAAAAACTAAAGGTATTGAAAACGTTCTTCCAGTAAGAGTAACGAATAATTTAATGTATCAATTACATTTATCCAACTATACAACTTTTCGTCAAGGCCCCAAAAATTATGCTTATTCAGGTCTACTTGGTCGATTTGGTCCAATTGTGGTTCACGCAAGTATTATTTTTTTACTTCTCGGATCAACAGTTGGTGCAGTTGGTGGGTATATGGCTCAAGAAGTGGTTCCCCGTGGAGAGGTTTTTCATACTCAAAATCTAATTAAGGTTGGAAGCTTTACCCGGATTCCCCAAGAGATTTCATGGCGTGTTAATGATTTTTGGATTACTTATACTGAAGAATTTAAAACGAACCAATTTTATTCTGACTTATCGTTATTAGATAATTCGGGCAATGAATTAAAACGTAAAACGATTTTTGTCAATGAGCCTTTTGTTTATAATGAAGTAACATTATACCAGACAGATTGGGATGTTGCAGGTTTAAAGTTTACGAAAAATAATACTAAACCGACGCAGATATCGCTTAAAAAAATTACAAAAACAGGACAAAAGTTTTGGTTCGGCTCTATTACGACTCAAATTTCGAATCTTGGGTCTCAGACTTTTTCTATTTTAATTAACGATCTACGGGGAAACATTTATATCTATGATAGTAAAGGGCTTTTATTTCAAGAATGTCAAATAGGTCAAACCGTTTCTTTGACGCCATTCGAAAATATCAGGTTTATTGAGTTCTTAACAAGTACAGGGTTACAAATTAAGGTAGATCCAGGTATTAGAACTGTTTATTTATCGTTCTTTTTATTAATGGTAAGTACATATGCGAGTTTTATTACTTACTCGCAAATTTGGGGAACAGAGACTCAATCTGTTATCAATATAGCAGGTAATTCTAATCGAGCTGTATTATTTTTTCAGTCGGAATTTAGACGCTTACTAAACCAGTCCATTTCTTAATGTTTTTCTCGATTATTGTTTGTCCGAACAAATAAAAGTTAATATCATATTTTGAAATCGCTTTATTCAATTGGAATTATTTAACAAAAAATATTAACAAAAAAGTAACTTTTGTGGAATTTAAATTGTTTCCAGTCTAGAATATAAAAAGTATATCAATAAGTTCATTAATAATATTTTTCTCTTTTAAATTTCATTTTTTCCTATGAGACGTTGGTTCTTAGTACTTTTTACCCCACTTTTATTATTTGTTACGCCTCTAACGGCGTCGGCAGATATTAGTGGTTTAACACCGTGTAAAGACTCTTCTGTTTTTAAGAAGCGATTAGACAGCAGTGTAAAAAAATTATCAGGCCGTTTAAGTAATTACGATGAAGGTACTCCCGCATATTTAGCTCTCCAAGCGCAAATTGAAAGAACGGAGGCTCGTTTTGATAAGTATGGAAAACAAGGATTACTTTGTGGGGCCGATGGTTTACCACATTTAATTACAGATGGGCGTTGGAGTCACTCAGGTGAATTTATTTTGCCAGCAATTACTTTCTTATATATTGCTGGTTGGATTGGCTGGTCAGGGAGAAGTTATCAACAGTTTGCAAAAACAACTGATAAACCAAATGAAAACGAAATTATCATCAATGTACCTGTTGCCATTGGTATAATGTCGTCAGGCTTCTTATGGCCTTTATCTGCTTGGAATGAACTTGTTTCAGGTAAATTACTTGTACCTGGCAATGAAGTAACAATTTCGCCACGCTAACTTTATTCAGTTACCAAAATTAATTCATCATTTTTATAAAATGGATCAAAATTTACTTAAGTATTTATCAACTGCACCTGTACTTATAACAGCGTGGTTAAGCTTTACCGCTGCGTTTATTATTGAAATTCAAAGATATCTACCTGACACCCTTTCATTTGCTTCGTATTAGATCTTTATTTTTACGTTAATCGAATTCGAGTTGAAGCACGCTACCTTTTCAGTGAGGAAGGGATACGTCTTATTACCATACTCTACTAAGGGGTTTAAATATCAATAGCTTTTATTCTACTAAAATAGTCGATACTCCTACTTTAAATTAGTTTAGGTTTATCGGCTATTTTGTTTTCGAAAGTACCGATAATTTAATTACCAATTAAATCTATACACGCTTGAAGTAAGCGCTATAAATTACTTTATGATCCAACGTGATAAAAAAAAATTAGTTCTTAGATTTAGTAATGTGTTTGCTCGCCTTCAATATAAAATAAATTTTGATATTAACAACACAAGTTCGTTTTTACTCGCTACTGATCTTTTACGCGATAGCAGTAAACGTCGTTTATTTAAAATTGTTGCGACGCATGTAGAAAAAGTTTTCTTAGAATTACTTAATAATGGTGGTTCTTTAACTTCAATTCAAGCTCGGTCTATCTTTTTTTCCATTATTCGCCAGTCTACACAAGAATTTTTATCTGGTTGTTATGGTTACCAAGTTAGGGTTCAACCACAAGTTATTAAAAATTCTTTTTACACCAAATTAATTTTGAGCGATGAAACCATTTTGTTCAGCGTTCCACTACAGGTATTAAGGATTGAAAATTCTAAATTATTCCGTTCACTGTTTGCTCCGATTTATAATAAGGCATACGATAGTTTTATTGAAGCGTTATTCGATAATCTCATTATAGAAATTTCAAATGCAATTATGTTCATTGTCATCAACGAATTTTCTTTTATTTATGAGGTGCGAAAAAATTTTTATCGGTCGAATTTTCTATCTTTACGTAACGTAGAAAGATTTCGTAATAATTTAAGTTGGCAAAGTCGAATTAAAAATCTTGTTAAGAGACCTGCAGATATTTATAATAGTCAACAAGGGATTTGGATTATTCGTACAACAGGTATTTATTATCGTATTATTTATGCTAATCGTTCTGATGAATTACTACACCTCCGTCAGTTACCATTATTCACCTTAATTTTTATTGAAACTAAAGATTTTGTCATAAGTCGAGTAGATGAAACAATTTATGTATTTGGAAGTACGATACGTTACACATTAACTTCTGTTATTGGACAAATTATTGGGTTGATTTGGCGTGGTATTATTGAGGGCTTAAAAAAATAAATGGTTTTACAGCTAGGGTTGATTAGTTTAGTTATTGAAGTGCCATTAAGAATCTATTTGTTATTTGTTAAAGGGTAAGTCGAAAATTTAACAGCCTCACTTGAACCGCTTATCTTATTGTTTATTTGATAATTTAGATCAGTTTGTTTAATTAAATTTAGCGGCTATTAACTTTGTTTATTTGTCGTTAAATGATACGTATTTATCAAGGCAAACTTAAGTATTTTCTATCAAATATAGAAGCTTTATGATACCATATAATTTAGAAAAATAAAATTTCGTTATATTTCACTTAAATTTAAAATTATGAACGCTCTTATTGGTTATATTTTACTAATGACTCTAATGTTTAGCCTAGCGGCTGGATTATACTTTGGTTTAAAAACAATCCGTTTAATCTAGTTTAAATTTAAAACTTGTTTCTACAGGTATAATTTTTTTATTCTGTAGAAATATAACTAATAAAGTTAATGAACTATCAAAATATTGAACAACAGCCTTTAATACGTTCTTACATCGAAGGATCTCGCCAATTAAGTAATATTTTTTGGGCGTTAGCCGTGACTGCTGGAGGTTTAGGGTTTTTTCTTAGTGGTTTATCAAGCTTTTTTAAAACAAATCTTCTCATTTTTTCTGATTCTACTCAATTATCATTTATTCCACAAGGGATTGTTTTAGTGTTCTATGGGACGGTTGGTTTAACCTTAGGCATATTTTTATGGTTGACTATTTGGTGGGACATTGGTTTCGGTTACAACGAATATAGTAAAGAAAATCAACGTGTTACTTTATATCGTAAAGGTTTCCCAGGGAAAAATCGTGAGCTTTGTTTAGACTTTAGGTTTGATGAGCTAAAATCAATTAAAATGTTTATCCGTGATGGATTGAACCCTAAACGCCAGCTATTTTTGTGCCTAAGTGATAGTAGGGAAATTCCGTTAACTGGAAGTGATAAGCCTATTGCATTAAACAAAATTGAGGTTGAAGCACTTAGTCTAGCCAAATATTTGAACATTTATTTAGAAACTGAATAGCTTCAATTTAAGGGCGAACGACGGGAATCGAACCCGCGAATGCTGGAACCACAACCCAGTGCCTTAACCACTTGGCTACGCTCGCCTATAATAATATTATACACCTTTTATTGTAACACACAGTTCGTAATAATTTAAACTGCTTATACATTTAAAAAAAGCTGGTTAGCTTTTATTTAAATGGATAATCAATTTTACCTTCGAAAATGTATAGTGAAAAAATACTTATAGTTGATGATGAATTAACTATCCGCCAAATTCTGGAAACACGGCTCTCTATTCGTGGGTATAATGTTGTACTTGCTGCAAATGGAGAAGAAGCGTTAGACTTATTCCGAAAAGAAGAACCGAATCTTGTAATTCTTGATATTATGCTACCAAAAATTGATGGTTATGAAGTTTGTAGTGAAATTCGGAAAGAGTCACAAGTCCCTATTATAATGTTAACTGCATTGGGTGATATTTCTGATCGTGTTATGGGCTTGGAATTAGGTGCTGATGATTACGTAATGAAACCCTTTTCTCCTAAAGAATTAGAAGCTCGTATCCGTTCTGTTTTAAGGCGTACGCAGTCACAAAGTGTCATTATGGTACCTAATACCAATAGAAGTATTCTTCAGGTTGGAACTCTTGCCATTGATACTAATAAACGGCAAGTGTTTAAAGGTACAAAGCGTATAAAACTTACCGGGATGGAATTTAATTTATTAGAGTTACTTGTTACAAAAGCAGGTGAGCGTCTTTCGAGGTCAACTATTCTTGACCTTGTATGGGGATATACGCCAGAACGCTATCTAGATACGCGAGTTGTCGATGTTCATATTTCACGATTAAGATCGAAATTAGAAGAAGACCCAAGTAACCCCGACCTCATCATTACAGCACGTGGAACTGGTTATATGTTTCAGAGATATCAAGCAAATAATGCAAATTAGATTATCCCTTCAAACATCCAATATATAGTAATCTAGCATACCGTCTTCATTTTTTTTTGGAAAAAGTTGTGAACTAACATTTTGCTGTTATTTTGTAAATATTGTTTTTCAGATTGAGGCTTATTCCATTAATTATAAATTCACTCCAAATAAATATCGGTCGAAAAGAAAAATACTAATGCGTAACTTGAACCACGATATCTATAGATGCCTACTACCAAATTTATTAGAAATTCAACGTGTTAGTTTTTGTTGGTTTCTTGAAAAAGGTTTACTCCAGGAACTCGAAAATTTTGCCGCCATTCGTGATTACTTAGGTGAGTTAGAATTAAGTCTATCCGCTAAGCAATATAAAATTAAACGCCCCAAACATTCTCTTGCAGAAGCAAAAAGACGAGATACAACATATAGTATTCGTATTTATATCATCGCTAAACTTGATTATTTAGTTACGTCAGAAAGTAAAAAAGGTGAAGTTTTTTTAGGTGATATTCCTTTAATGACGAATGGTGGGACCTTCCTTGTTAATGGAATTGAGCGGGTAATTATCAACCAAATTGTTCGTAGCCCTGGAATTTATTATAAGCGCGAAGCAAGCAAACAAAATTCATATGTTTATACTGCAAGTTTAATTTCCAATCGCGGTACTTGGGTTAAATTTGAAGTTGATAAAGATGATCTTATTTATGTTAAAGTAGATAAGGCAAAAAAATTATCAGGCTACGTTTTTTTAAAAGCATTAGGGTTAACTAATCAAGACATTTTAGATAACTTAAACCAGCCAGATTATTTTCAAAAAACTGTACAAGCGGCAGAAATTAATACCTTAGATGATGCTTTTTTAGAAGTGCATCATAAACTTCGACCTGGTGAGCCTGCAACGGTCAAAGGCGGACAACAATTGTTATATTCTCGTTTTTTTGATCCGAAACGTTATGATTTAGGTTATGTTGGTAGGCACAAGATTAACCAAAAATTAAATCTTTCGGTTAGTGAGGATGTACGGATTCTTATCCCAAACGATGTCTTAGCGATTATTAATGAGTTAATTAATTTCCGTTTAACTCCGGCTGTTGAAGATGATATTGATCATTTAGGTAACCGTCGAATTCGTTCTGTAGGAGAGTTATTACAAAACCAAATTCGGATTGGCTTAAATCGATTAGAGCGGATTGTTAGAGAACGAATGACTATTTGTGAACAGAAATATTTACGTGTAAATATTTTGATTAATCCTAAACCATTAGTTTCATCGATTAGAGAATTTTTTGGTTCAAATCCACTTTCCCAATTTATGGACCAAACAAATCCTTTAGCAGAATTAACACATAAGCGTCGTTTATCTGTTTTAGGTCCTGGTGGTATCACCCGTGATCGAGCTGGTTTCGCCGTTCGTGATATTCATCCGAGTCAATATGGACGTATTTGTCCTGTTGAAACGCCAGAAGGTCCAAATGCTGGATTAATTGGATCCTTAGCTACTTATGGTCGTATTAATTCGTATGGTTTTATAGAAACTCCCTTCTACAAAGTTGAACAGAGCCGTGTATTAAAAGCGGATTTTCCCATTTATTTAAATGCAACTGAAGAAGATCAATTTCGTTTAGCAGCGGGTGATTTATTAATTACCGACACAAACCATATTGCAGGTTCCAGAATTCCTGTTCGTTATAGGCAAGAATTGATTACAGTTGATTCTGATGATGTTGATTACGTTGCAGTTTCTCCAATTCAAGTTGTTTCATTAGCAGCTTCGCTTATTCCATTTTTAGAGCATGATGACGCTAACCGTGCCTTAATGGGGTCAAATATGCAGCGTCAATCAGTTCCTTTACTTTATTCAGAAGCTCCCCTAATTGGAACAGGATTAGAAGGGCAGACAGCGCGTGATTCTGGAATGACAATTTTAAGTCTGCATAATGGTAGAGTTACTCGATTGAATAAAGGTTGTATTTATATTCAAGATCATAGAGGACATACTATTCAATATGTGTTGAGTAAGTATCAACGCTCCAATCAGGATACTTGTATCAACCAACAGCCACTTATTTCCATTAATGAAAAGGTATTGGTGGGTCAAGTTTTGGCTGATGGGGCGTCTACTCAAGGTGGAGAGTTAGCAGTAGGTCAAAATATTTTAATTGCTTATATGCCTTGGGAAGGTTACAACTATGAGGATGCCTTTGTGGTTAGTGAACGTCTAATTTATGAAGATTTATTTACTTCAATACATATAGAAAAATTTGAAATCGAAATTCGTCAAACTAAATTAGGTTTGGAAGAAATTACAAAAGATTTACCAAATGTTAGTGACACCGCCGTTCGGCATTTAGATGAAAATGGAATTGTTAATATTGGTTCTTGGGTTGAATCTGGTGATATCTTAGTTGGGAAATTAACTCCTAAAGGCGAATCAGATTACCCACCGGAAGGTAAGTTATTACGAGCAATTTTTGGAGAAAAATCACGTGATATTAGGAATACATCGCTTAAAATCCCCCATGGAACTTGTGGTCGAGTATTAGATGTCAAAATTTTTTCACGCGCTAATCGTGATGATTTACCGCCAGGTACAAATGAAGTGATTAAAGTTTATATTGCTCAAACTCGTAAAATTCAAATTGGTGATAAGATGGCTGGTCGTCATGGTAATAAAGGGATTATTAGTAAAATTCTTCCACGCCAAGATATGCCGTTTTTACCGCATGGTCAACCGGTGGATATTCTATTAAATCCCTTAGGTGTTCCTTCACGCATGAATGTTGGTCAGATTTTTGAATGTTTATTGGGTCTTGCGGCTGATCAGTTAAATGCTCGTTTTAAAATTATTCCATTTGATGAAATGTACGGTGAAGAAGCTTCACGTGCGCTTGTAAATAAAAAATTACACCTTGCTAGTCAAACCCAACCTTGGTTATTTTCACCAACATATCCAGGAAAAGTAATGTTACGTGATGGACTAACTGGTCAGTACTTTGATAACCCAATAACGGTTGGGAAAGCGTATATGTTAAAACTAGTACATTTAGTTGATGATAAAATTCACGCTCGTTCGACTGGCCCGTATTCACTTGTTACTCAACAGCCATTAGGTGGTCGTGCCCAACAAGGTGGTCAACGCCTAGGTGAAATGGAAGTGTGGGCGTTAGAAGCTTTTGGTGCAGCTTATACATTACAGGAGTTATTAACTATTAAATCAGATGATATGCAAGGTCGTAATGAAACTTTGAATTCCATCGTTAAGGGCCGACCTATTCCACGTCCCGGTACTCCTGAATCATTTAAAGTTTTAATGCGTGAATTACAAGCTCTGTGTTTAGATATTGCTGTTTATAAAGTTGGTTTAACGCAAGATACTAAAGTCGAAGATAATGAAATTAATTTAATGGAAGAATTGTCCACTATTACTTCATTTACAAATGTAAACCAAACAGGTGGATTAAATAGTCCTTATAGTCAGGCCGATGTTAATATAACGCCAAAATTTTTTATTGATGAAGTAAGCTAACGTCAATTAATTTGAAATTGAACTTTTTAGAACTTTATTTATTTAATTAAATTTGTTTGTTGATGCAAAATTATGTTGAGGATAGAAAGATCTTTTGATTATGTAAAAATTAATCTCGCTTCGCCAATGCGAATTCGTAGTTGGGCGGAGAGAATTTTACCTAATGGGCAAATTGTAGGTGAAATTACAAAGCCTGAAACCATTAATTATCGAACATTAAAACCAGAAATGCATGGTTTATTTTGTGAACGTATTTTTGGACCGGTAAATGATTGGGAGTGTCATTGTGGAAAATATAAACGAGTACGTCATAAAGGTATTATATGTGAACGTTGTGGGGTAGAAGTTATTGAATCAAATGTACGTAGACATAGGATTGGTTTTATTGAACTAGCTTCCCCTGTTACACACGTATGGTACGTAAAAGGTAGGCCTAGTAAAATTGCGACCATTTTAAATATCTCTTTAAAAGAATTAGAGCAAATTGTCTATTTTAATTCTTATATTGTGACTAATTCGGGCACAAGTACTGAACTGAAGACTAAGCAACTCTTAGGTGAAACGGATTGGGCTGCATTTGACTATGCTTATGAGGGTAAGTCAGATGTTGAAATTTCAATTGGGGCAGAGGCTGTTCAAACTTTAATGAATCAATTAGATTTAAAAAAAGAATCATCGTTGCTAAGAACTTCCATTCTTATGGCAAAAGGCCCCGATCGTGAAAAATTAATAAAACGTCTTCGGGTTATTGACCAATTTATTGCATCTGCATGTAACCCATCGTGGATGGTGTTAAGTATTATTCCTGTTTTACCACCTGATTTGCGTCCAATGGTTCAGTTAGACGGCGGGCGTTTTGCTACCTCGGATTTAAATGATTTGTATAGGCGTGTAATCAATCGTAATAATCGTTTAGCGCGATTGCAAGAGATTATGGCACCAGAATTAATTGTCCGGAATGAAAAGCGAATGTTACAAGAAGCTGTTGATGCATTAATTGATAATGGTAAGCGTGGCCGTGCTGTTGTAGGTTTAAATAATCGACCATTGAAGTCGTTATCTGATATTATTGAAGGCAAACAAGGTCGTTTTCGCCAAAACTTATTAGGGAAACGGGTAGATTATTCTGGTCGTTCTGTTATTATTGTTGGTCCCGAATTAAAACTAAATCAATGTGGGCTACCGCGTGAAATGGCTATTGAATTGTTCCAACCTTTCGTCATTCACCGTTTAATTTATGAAGGTTTGGTTAACAATATCAAGGCAGCCAAAAATATAATTCAAAAGAATGAAGTTTTAACGTGGAAAATTTTGGCACAGGTAATGAAAGGGCATCCAATATTATTAAATCGAGCTCCGACTCTCCACCGCTTAGGTATTCAGTCTTTTGAGCCTGTTTTAGTTGAAGGTCGAGCGATAAAACTACATCCGTTAGTCTGTCCCGCGTTTAATGCTGATTTTGATGGTGACCAAATGGCTGTTCATATACCACTATGTTTAGAAGCACAAACAGAAGCGCGAATTTTAATGTTGGCTCCAAATAATTTTTTATCACCTGCAACAGGAGAACCAATATTAACTCCCAGTCAAGATATGGTTTTGGGTTGTTTCTACTTAACGGCTAATAATCCATCTGAACAAAGTACGAAAAATTATTATTTTGCAAATTTTGAAGATGTTCTTCTAGCTTATCAACAAGGAGAAATTTCCGTGCACACATTTGCATGGGTACGGGATATTGAAAGTAATATGGCAGAGGTCGGCGATGGTAATGAAACCGCAACTCAAGAAGATTTTGACTATATTGTTTCTCCATATACAAAAGTTAAAAAAAATAAGGCGGGTAAAATTTTATCGACTTATATAAGAACTACTCCTGGTCGTATTTTATTAAATGAATCCTTTAAATAACGAAATTAGAGTTACAAATTATGAAAACAGGTACGAGTAAACATTTGCCTTACTGTAATGATGTAATCAATAAGCGAAAGCTTCAAGGTTTAATGTATCAAACTTTCCACAATTATGGAGTCGTGAAGTCATCGTTAATTGCTGATAAAGTTAAAAATTTGACCTTTCATTATGCTACTCGATCCGGTATATCGTTAAATGCAGAAGATTTACGCGTGCCTTACAGTAAACGACAATTAATAGGGCTAACAAGTGCGGAAGTTGAATCTGCCGAACAGAAATATGGGGCCGGGACAATTACAAGTGTGGAACGTTTTCAAAAAGTAATTGATATTTGGAATAATGCTAGTAATACCTTAAAGGACGAAGTTCTAACTTATTTCCGTGAAAGTGACCCATTAAATCCCTTATATATCATGGCATTTTCTGGGGCGCGGGGTAACATATCACAAGTTCGTCAATTAGTTGGGATGAGAGGTTTAATGGCTGACCCACAAGGACAAATTATTGATTTACCAATTAAAAGTAATTTTCGTGAAGGTTTAAAAGTTACAGAATATGTAATTTCTTCTTATGGGGCACGAAAAGGGCTTGTTGATACTGCATTACGAACAGCCGATTCAGGTTATTTAACACGTCGACTAGTTGATGTCGCCCAAGATATTATCGTGCGGGATGAAGATTGTTTAACTAGCGAAAGTTTATCATATGATGATTTATTTACGCGTTATAAAAATACGATTTCTGTTAGAGATCGGCTAATTGGTCGATTACTTGCAGAACCTTTGTTTACAAAAGATGGAAAGATTCTAATTGCAAAAGTAAATACGGCACTTACCGTTGCATTAATTAAGGAAATTGAACAATCTAATATTGAAAATATTAAAGTTCGATCACCCCTAACGTGTAATTCGAACCGCTCAGTTTGTCGTCAATGTTATGGTTGGCATTTATCTTATTCTCGTATTGTTGATCTTGGAGAAGCTGTAGGTATAGTTGCAGCTCAATCAATTGGTGAACCTGGGACGCAATTAACAATGCGAACTTTTCATACTGGTGGAGTTTTCTCGGGTGATTTAACGCGTCAAATTAGAGCCCCCTTTCCAGGTACGGTTCGTTATAAGTTAAGTTCTGCTACAACATTAGTCCGTACAATGCATGGGGAAAAAGGGTTTAAATTAAATGAAACCGTAGATCTATACATTGAAAATACAGTTGGTACACGTACGTATTTACAAATTCCTGAAGGGAATATCCTTTTAGTAAATCATAACCAAAAGGTTTATGTTAGCCAAATTTTGGCCGAGATTAAAAAAGACGCGAATTTAATATTAGAAGAAGATAGTAAGCATGTATATACACAGGTTTCAGGCGAAACATTTTTTCAAAATGTTGAGATTGATAATGTGTTAGATAAACAAGGGTCCTTGAATGCAATTAGTCGACAAGCTGGTCTAATTTGGGTTTTACATGGGGAACGATATTCGTTGCCAAAACTTTCAATGTTAAAAGTTTCGCTTGGTCAACAAATTTCTGAACAAAATATTTTAGCCCATCATCAAATATTAAATACTGCACCAGGTATTGCAAAATTTGAGTCCACTTTAAGTGGAAAATTATTGAAAATCTTAAATTTTTCATTAACTCTACAAAATACCAAGATAACTCAAGGTAATGATGATGGTCTGTCATTAGTTGTCACGAATAATGGGATCGATAAAGTTTTTAGTTTAAGTGTTAAGGAAAATGAATTTTTAACAAATGGTCAAACTATAGCTGTTTTAAAAGACGATATTTATAAAACTCAAACTGGTGGGATAATTTGTTACGATATTACGGATTATAAACGTAGGAAAAAACGTCGCAGTACAAAAAATGTCTTTTCTGGCTCACTCTATTGGATCCCGGAAGAAACGCATATTTTAAATTCTTCATTATTAAGTAGTTTGTTAGTTAAACCTGATACTATAGTCAAAGCTGGGACCGAATTGTGGCCTGGAAATTTTGCAAAGTTAAGCGGCTTACTTCAGTTAGATGAGATAACGCAAGAATTAGTTATCAAAGCAGGTGAATTATTTATTGTAACAGAAGAACATATCAAGAAAAAGTTTGAAATCGGTTCATTTGTTAAACCGGGTAGTTTTATTTTTCAGAATTTAGTCGCGGAGAAACTTTGTTATGTGGAATTATTTGAATTATTAGATGTTTCATACTTACTTGTACGTCCAGTTCAGAGTTTTCAAGTACCGAGAGAAAAGGGGTTTTTACTTGAGCACTGTTTTTTTCCTGCTGAAACAGGCCATAGTATTAAGTTAAAAACCGTAAAGCGTATTTTTTTTAAAAATTGGGAGCGAGTAAAATCAAATAATGGAGTTAACCTTTTACAAACTTTTCTTGTTTTACAAGTGAAGACCATAAATTCGAATCTTCAACCTCAATTTGAAATGGTCCCACTTAACGGTTTAAGTCGTACATTCGGGGTTAAAGTCTCATTATATGAAGTCTTTAAACCATCTGAAACTGTAACTAAATATTTTAAACAAAATATTAAAGCTTCTACGAATTATTTAATTAAGGAAGATCAATTTGTTTATCCAAATACTGAGATTGCCCAATTGCAAGTGTCATCCACTATCTCAGGAACATTAATTGGTATTGATGATACAGGGCCAAATATAAAAGAAATTTTAATTTTAAAAGATACTGACATAAAGGAAATCGCTTGGTTATCACAAGAAGAAACCTTGAAAGTTGGTGTCGGGGATCTTGTTCGTATTGGGTGTTGGTTGACTAATACTCGTAAATCGTATTATTCGGGTCAAATCTATCGCATTACTGATAATAAAATTGTAATTCGTTTAGGTCGTCCATACTTAATTTCCGAAGGTACTATTCTACGTGTAAAAAGTGGTAATATTGTTCAGCGTTCCGATATCTTAGCAACACTAGTGTATGAAAAATTAAAAACTGTCGATATCGTGCAAGGTTTACCGAAAGTCGAGGAGATTCTTGAAGCGAGAAAAATTAAAAATGGTTGCTTGTTAGCACCTTGTGAAGGGCAGATTTTTTTAAAAAATTCAACACTCGAGATAATTGGAGAGGGCGGAGATATGACTTCGATTCCTATTAATACAAAGGCCAAACTTAAATTCAATAATGGTACGTATGTAAAAGTAGCGAGTCAATTAACAGATGGTCAAATTAGCCCACACGAAATGCTTTCAGTTTTATTTGGTTATTACAGAACTCGTGTAACAATTGATGAAGCATGTAAGCTTAGTTTCAAATATTTACAACTTTTTTTAGTCAATGAAGTTCAGAGAACATACTTAGCACAAGGGGTACAAATTGCTGATAAACATATTGAAGTTATTGTTAAACAAATGACATGCAAAGTACAAGTGGAAGAAAGTGGCGATACAACATTGTTACCTGGTGAAATTTTAAGTTTATATCAAGCTGAAAAAATAACTAAAGTTGCACGTTTAGCAAAAGATATGCCACCATCCTACATCCCAATACTACTCGGATTAACTAAGGCTTCTTTAAATAGTGATAGTTTTATTTCGGCGGCAAGTTTTCAAGAAACGACTCGTGTTTTAACGGAAGCTGCTATTGAGGGGAAAAAAGATTGGCTTAATGGTCTAAAAGAAAATGTTATTATTGGTCGTTTAATTCCAGCGGGTACCGGATTTAATTGTTATGAACATTTACGCAAGGTGCGTAAAAACCAAATAGAAGACGAAGTTATTAAGAATTCAAATCTACAAGATGTTAAAGAAAATGTACTTAATGCTCGACTAAGTGACACAGTGTAAAATGCAAAAAATTTGATATTATTTTATTTTTTTCCATTATGTAGTATATTAGTTTGACATATAAGTATAGTTTACAAAAATATAAAAAAATATAGATATGGCCCGTTATAGAGGAGCAAAATTAAGAGTCACTCGTAGGTTGGGCGATTTACCAGCTTTTACGAGCAAAAAATCAAATTTAACACAACGTCCTGGCCAGCATGGTGCAACTCCTAAAAAATTAACGCAGTATGCAATGCGTTTAGAAGAAAAACAAAAATTACGCTTCAATTATGGATTAAGTGAAAAACAACTTATGAATTACATTAAAGAAGCAAAGCGTATTAAAGGAGCAACAGGTAATGTCTTATTGCAGCTACTTGAGATGCGTTTAGATAATATTGTATTTCGTTTAGGAATGGCACCTACAATTGCGGCGGCACGACAATTAGTTGGTCACAAGCATGTTATGATCAATAACCGTTGTGTATCCATTCCGAGTTACCAGTGTCAACCTGGAGATGTTTTAACAATTAAAGATTCGAAAAACTCACGTGATTTAGTACAGAATTTTTTACAATCACCAGCTTTATCAAATATTCCTCAGCATTTGGATTTTGATAAGTCTAATTTAACAGCAAGGGTTCTTGGAATTATTGATCGGGATTGGGTTGCTTTAAAGTTAAATGAATTATTCGTTATTGAGTTTTACTCACGTAAAATTTAAGTTTTATATGCACTATATATTCGTATATTGGTTCATATTCAACATGTTACTTAGCCATTAAAAACACAATAAAAAAATGACAGTTATTACACTTGGAGAATTATTAGATGCTGGAGTACATTTTGGGCATCAGTCAAGCCGCTGGAATCCCAAAATGTTCCCTTATATTTATACTGAACAAAATGGTATTCACGTAATTGATTTAGTGCAAACAGCACGTTTATTAACACATGCTTATAATTACGTTCAGATGGCTGCTAAAGAGAAAAAGACCTTTCTGTTTATTGGTACAAAACGTCAAGCATCAGCCATAATTGCTGAAGAGGCAGAAAAGTGTGGTGCTAGTTATGTCGATAATCGCTGGTTAGGTGGAATATTAACAAATTGGTCAACTGTTCAATCACGTGTAATGTATTTGAAGGAATTAGATCAGAAAGAGGAAAGTGGAGAAATTGAACGTTTACCTAAAAAAGAAGCTGCGTTACTTCGTCGTGAACACGAAAAGTTAAAGCATAATTTAGGTGGGCTTCGTGAAATGACACAAGTACCTGACATTGCTATCGTAGTTGACCCAAAACGTGAAAGTACTGCAATCGCTGAGTGTCGAAAACTACAAATTCCGATTATTTCGATTTTAGATACAAATTGTGATCCAAATTTAGTAGATATCCCAATTCCTGCAAATGATGATGCAGTCCGTTCTATTAAGTTGATTATCTCAACACTTGCTGATGGTATTTTGGTTGGTACACGTTCACAAGCTTAACCTATAGAATTTCTTAGAATAAAAGTGTACGGGTAATAATTCAGTAGGTACAATTAAGTATAGGCAATAAGAAAAATTTGCATTACTCACACCGAGTTATAAATCTGTTTATGTTTTTTTCGTTAGCTGCTGTTGAAGTAGGCACACATTTATACTGGGAGTTTGCCGGTTTAACGGTACACGGTCAAGTTTTACTAGTAACCTGGCTTGTAATAGCTATTATTTTAACTATTGCAGTTTTAGGTACACTAAATCTTGAACAAGTCCCAAAAGGGTTACAAAATTTTGTTGAATCTGTTTTTGAATACGTTTCGGGTATTGCAAAAGACCAGATTGGCGAATATGAATACCGTCCTTGGGTTCCCTTCGTTGGAACACTTTTCTTGTTTATCTTTGTAGCCAACTGGTTAGGTGCTTTAGTACCTTGGAAACTAATTACTCTTCCTGAAGGGGAATTAGCTGCTCCAACAAATGATATTAATACTACTGTAGCATTATCGCTACTAACATCTATTAGTTATTTCTATGGTGGATTTAAAGCGAAAGGTTTAGGGTTTTTTGCGCGATACATTTCGCCAACACCTATTTTTCTTCCAATTAATATTTTAGAAGATTTTACTAAACCACTTTCACTTAGTTTCCGTTTATTTGGAAACATCCTAGCTGATGAAATTGTTGTATCGGTACTTTGTTTATTAGTTCCGTTATTTGTGCCACTACCAGTTATGGTTTTAGGTATTTTTGCAAGTTCAGTACAGGCTTTAGTGTTCTCAACACTTTCGGCTGCTTATATTGGGGAATCAATTGAATAAGTTTTGTTCAATTTTTACTTCCTATAAGAAAAAATTTGTTAATTTCTCACGTAGAATTTTTTATAAAAAAAATATTTCCTATGAATCCTATTATTTCAGGTGCTTCTGTTATTGCTGCTGGTCTAGCAATTGGTTTAGCTGCAATTGGTCCAGGTATTGGTCAAGGTACAGCTGCTGCACAAGCTGTTGAAGGTCTAGCTCGTCAGCCAGAAGCAGAAGGTAAAATTCGTGGTACACTTCTTCTATCACTAGCATTCATGGAGTCACTAACAATCTATGGTCTAGTAGTTGCGCTTTGTCTACTATTCGCTAACCCATTCACAGGTGGTTAAAGATTTTTAAGCGCTTAGTTTATACTAAGCGCTATTTTCAAATGCTTTTTAATTGGATAATCGTATTTAATTTTTAGAGTTTAAAACGTTATTCTATAGCAAATTTAAATGAATGTATTTTTTATGCCTTTAATGCATATTATCGCTGTCGCTGAAGGTGCTGGTGGATTGTTCGATTTCAACGCAACATTGCCACTAATGGCAATTCAGTTTATTCTTCTAACTGTTGTATTAACTTTTGTTTTCTATAAGCCGGTATCAAAAGTATTAGACGAACGTGAAACTAGTATTAACAAAAATTTAGCTGATGCTTCTGAAAAGTTAATCAAAGCCGACGAGTTATATACACAATATGATGAGCAGTTAAAGACAGCTCGTACAAACGCTCAATCAGTTATTGCTGAATCTGAGAAAGAGGCAAAAGATATTGTTGCTTCAGAGATTAACCAAGCACGTGAAGATGCTGCAAAGTTAATCCAACAGACAAATAAAGAACTTGAGGCGCAAAAATCATTAGCTTTACAGAAACTGGAAACGCAAATTGATGAGTTAAGCCAACTAATTAAAGAAAAATTATTAGGTACGCAAATCAGTCTTTAAGTGTTGTTACTAATTATTCCGTAAATAAAAATGGATTTCTTAAATCAGACTTTAAACAGTTTCTCTACTCAAATTTCTGATCTATCGGTAGGACTAAACCCAGATATTTTTGAAACAAATGTAATCAACATTACAATTCTTCTTGGTGGGATAATTTATCTTGGTAGTAATGCTTTATCTGCTAGCTTATCTGAGCGCCAACAGAAAATTCTCGGTGCGATTCAAGAAGCTGAAGAAAGATTACAGCAAGCTGTAGCTCGTTTAGCCGAAAGTGAGAAGCAACTTGAACAAGCGCAATTAGTGATTGATTCAATTAAAACAGACGCTGAAAAAACTGCAATACAGGTAAAAAGCGCAATTTTAAATGATGGAAAAGCTGAAATTGAGCGTTTAACAGCTGCTGCAAAGTCTCAAGTGTCAACCATTGAAGCAAAAGTACGTAAGCAAATCTCAGATTATGTAGTTACTCTAGCTCTTCAACGTGTTACTCTTCAATTAGAAGGTAAATTAACTTCTAATTTGCAGCAACAAATTATTGATAGAAACATTTCTAAACTAAGCGATTAAATTATGTCAATTGTAAGTAAAGTCGCAGAACCATATGCTGAGGCACTTCTCGATTTAGCAAAGTCAACTGATAGTTTAAAAGAAACAACTAATGATATGAATATCGTTTCACAGTTCTTAGCTAATTCCAATGACTTAAAGAAATTTTTAAGTAATCCTTTAATTACAAAGGAAGCGAAGAAAAATGTTGTGAAAGATATTCTAAGTGAGCAAATTGGTGCTAACACGTTAAAATTTCTATTGTTATTAGTAGATCGTGGTCGTGTAGCCGTTCTAGAAGGAATTGCGCAAAAATTTTTAGAGCTATCATACGAAGAAGAATCAATTGCAATTGCAAAGGTTACATCTTCGGTTCAGCTTTCTGCTCAACAACAACAAAACATTGCAGAAAAACTAAAGGTTATATGTGGTGCTAAGCAAATTAAGTTAGCATTAAAAGTAGATCCACAGTTAATTGGTGGTTTTACTGTTGAAATTGGTTCAAAATTAATTGATACGAGTATTCGTGGCCAATTACGTCAAATCAGTAGCCTTTTAGGTGCTTAAGAAAAATAGCATTCTGATTTTTTAATTAGTTGAAAAACTAAATAACTCTTTAATATAAAAGTAAACTAGACGGAAATATGATCAATATTAGACCGGACGAAATCAGTAACATTATTCGTCAACAAATTGAAAGTTACGATCAAGAAGTTCAAATTGACAACGTTGGTACAGTTCTTCAAATTGGAGATGGTATTGCCCGTGTTTATGGCTTAGAGCAAGTAATGGCTGGTGAACTTCTAGAGTTCGAAGATAAGACAATCGGTATTGCTCTAAACTTAGAGAACGATAATGTTGGTGCCGTACTGATGGGTCAAGGTATTGATATCCTGGAAGGAAGTTCAGTACGTTCAACAGGTAAAATTGCCCAGGTTCCAGTAGGTGACGCTTTCCTAGGTCGTGTCGTAGACGCGCTAGCTCGTCCAATTGATGGTAAAGGAGATATCCCTTCATCAGATTCTCGTTTAGTAGAATCAATGGCACCTGGTATTATTACAAGAAAATCGGTTTGTGAGCCTGTACAGACAGGTATTACAGCGATTGATGCAATGATTCCAATTGGTCGTGGTCAGCGTGAGCTAATTATTGGTGATCGTCAAACAGGAAAATCTTCAGTAGCAATTGATACAATTTTGAACCAAAAATCAGAAGATGTGATCTGTGTTTATGTAGCTATTGGTCAAAAAGCTTCATCAGTGGCTGCTGTTGTAACTTCTTTAGAAGAGCGAGGAGCTTCACCATATACTATTGTCGTAACTGCAAACGCTGATGATCCAGCAACACTGCAATATATTGCTCCTTATACTGGTGCTGCGTTAGCAGAGTACTTTATGTACAGTGGTAAAGCAACGTTAATCATCTATGATGATTTAACAAAGCAAGCGTCTGCTTACCGTCAGATGTCGCTACTTCTTCGTCGTCCACCAGGACGTGAAGCATACCCAGGTGATGTATTCTACTTACACTCACGTCTGTTAGAGAGAGCTGCAAAACTAAGTGATAACTTAGGTGGCGGAAGTATGACTGCACTTCCAATCATTGAGACACAAGCGGGTGATGTATCAGCTTACATTCCAACAAATGTAATTAGTATTACAGATGGTCAGATTTTCTTATCAGGTGATCTTTTCAATGCTGGTATTCGACCTGCCATTAACGTTGGTATCTCGGTATCACGAGTAGGGTCAGCAGCACAAATTAAAGCAATGAAGCAAGTAGCTGGTAAGTTAAAGCTAGAACTTGCACAATTTGCTGAGCTAGAAGCATTTTCTCAGTTCGCGTCAGATCTTGATCAAGCAACGCAAAATGAACTTGCACGTGGTCAACGTTTAAGAGAAATGTTAAAGCAAGCGCAAAATGCACCAATTCCGGTAGAAGAGCAAGTTGCGGTAATTTATGCAGGTATTAACGGGTTCCTAGATGACGTTCCCGTTTCGGATGTAAGAGAGTTTACTACGAAACTACGTTCATACCTTAAGAGTTCAGTTCCAGCATTCCTTACAGATGTGAAGACATCACAGAAACTTTCTCCAGAGTCGGAAGAACTTCTTAAGAAAGCAATTGGTGATCTAAAAGCAATGTAATTCGAAATTTAATTAGTTTTTAAGCTGTAAGTGACTTACAGCTTAAAAACTTTTTTTCTGAATTTTGTAGGGTTTTGAAGACTCCAGTGTTTTACTTGCCGGTCTTTCTTCATTATGGTACTATATATGTCGTATAAGAAAAGTTTTAGGGTCGATGCCCGAGTGGTTAATGGGGACGGATTGTAAATCCGTTAGCATAGCTTACGTTGGTTCAAATCCAACTCGGCCCAATTTTTAATGTTTATATTAGTAATTGCAATACTAAACAAAATAACCATCCCTGAAATAATACCATTACAAAATGGCTAGTCTTTAAATTAGTTTAGTTTATTTCTGGCTAGTATGAGTAGTATTTTTACTAAAAAAAGTTGTTCCTGTATGCTTTTTATCAGAAATGGAAATATAATTAGTCTATACTCTTAGTAACTTATTGAGCCTAATTTTTGTCACAAATACAACTTAAGTTATCTAAACATAAATGGCAGATACATTAAATTTACAAATACCTTCCCCTACATTTGGGGGGAGTACTGGCGGATGGCTTCGAGCAGCGGAAACAGAAGAAAAATATGCAATTACTTGGACAAGTAAAAAAGAGCAAATTTTTGAAATGCCAACAAGTGGTGCTGCTATTATGCAAAAAGGTGAAAATCTTTTATACCTTGCTAAAAAAGAGCAGTGTTTAGCTCTTGGAACTCAACTTCGTACATTGTTTAAAATTTCTGATTACAAGATCTACCGTATATTTCCGAACAGTGAAGTACAATACTTGCACCCTAAAGATGGTGTATTCCCGGAAAAATTAAATGAAGGTCGTATCGGTGTTGGAAATGTCGATCACTCTATTGGAAAAAACCCACAACCGGTAAATGTTAAATTTACTGGGCGCAATACATTCGATTAACTCTGTTTGTTAATATATCAATCAAGTCTATTATTCAAAAGTCTGAATAGTTTCTAAAGGCTTGAGAAATATTTTGTTATAGACCCTATAATTAAACTTAACAGTTTATCGTTAAATTATACTTATTGTTAGATTACAACTCAGACTAATATGCTAAAAAATAAATTTTTGATCGGAAGCATTTTAGCTACTCTTTTCTTTAGCGCTAACATTGCACCGGCTAATGCTTTAGAGCTAGATGAAGATACAAGAACTGTGCCTCTTGATGCTAAAGGGAACAGTGTAGTTATGACTCCAGAACAAGTTAAGCGTGGTAAGCGTTTATTTAATAACGCTTGTGCTATATGTCACACAGGAGGGTTAACAAAAACAAACCCAAACGTTGGTTTAGATACTGAGTCACTTAGTTTAGCTACACCTGCTCGTGATAATATTACAAGCTTAGTAAGTTATTTCAAAGACCCAATGACTTATGATGGGTTAGATTCTATTTCGGAAACTCATCCTAGTATTAAAAGTGCAGATATCTTTCCTAAGATGCGTTCTTTAACGGATGAAGACCTTTTTGCGATTGCAGGGCATATTCTCCTTCAACCAAAGGTAGTAAACGAAAAATGGGGTGGCGGAAAGATCTATTATTAATTGATCGCCTCTCTGAGTCTAGATAACTATGGCTTAAAAGCTGAGAAACCAGGTACTATTCCAATCCTGCGTTTCTCTGCTTCTTAAAACGCTTAACTATGAGAGCTTAAATACTCGCTGGGCGAGATTTGATTCTTAATAGATTCCAGTTTACCCAATAAAGTAAAACAAAAATATTACTCTTTCTTCTAGTATAATTGGGGTTATAATTCTTTTTAAAAGAGCATTAAACAAGGTTTATAGCCTGCACTATCTTAATTACCAATAAGTTAGTTTATTATAAAATTTCTATATAAATATCTTAATTAAAAGCATTAACCTATGACAGCATCATTCTTACCACCGATTTTAACGCCAATTGTAACGCTAGTTTTTCCTGGTATTTGTTTCGCACTATTCTTTGTTTTAATTGAACAAGAAGAAGTAGCTTAAGATATTGTTTAGCGGCAGTATTTACTAATCTATACAATCTTAATTATGGATATTCAGCCACTGTTAGATAATATAATCTTTTTGAATTTATTATCGTTAACAATCGTCTATTGGGCTAGTTTAGTCTACCCAAATATTAAATTATTTTCCACTGCAAGTTCGTATGGTAATATATTCGCGAATTTGTCATTGTTTACATTATTAGCTTTACGTTGGTTAAATTTTGGTTATTTTCCGTTAAGTAATTTATATGAGTCGTTACTTTTTTTAGCCTGGGGTATTACTTTTATAACCTTAGTTATTGAAAATCGCTCGCAGCTTAATTTGGTAGGATCTATTAGTACGCCTATTGCTCTTTTCGTAACTGGTTTTGCAAGCTTGTCTTTACCAGAAAGTATGCAGGCACCCGCGCCACTTGTTCCTGCATTAAAATCGAACTGGTTAATGATGCACGTTACTGTAATGATGTTAAGTTACGCAAGCTTAATTGTTGGTTCGTTACTTGGAATCTTCTTTCTGATTTTAGCAAAAGGGAAGGGTAAAAGCGTGGAGTTACAAGGAAATTCATATGGTACTTCAAATACATTTGCAAGTACGGCATTTTATCAAACCGAAACTCTTGATACGTATAACAATTTGTTGATTGATCAAGCTCCTATGGAAGAGCAACCTGCTGATGAACGTTTAAGCTTATTAGAGAGTATTGATAACTTGAGTTACCGTACAATTAGTTTTGGTTTTCCTTTATTAACAATCGGTATTATTGCTGGCGCAGTTTGGGCGAATGAAGCTTGGGGTTCTTATTGGAGTTGGGATCCGAAGGAAACATGGGCACTAATTACTTGGTTAGTATTTGCCTCTTATTTACATGCACGCTTAACGAAAGCATGGCAAGGTGAAAAGCCTGCAATGATAGCTGCTTTAGGGTTTGTTGTAGTTTGGATTTGTTATTTAGGGGTTAATTTTCTGGGTAAAGGGTTACATACTTATGGACAAATTCTTTAGTTATTCAACCTATTATTTTCATTGATATTTAGTTTAATAGGGTAATTTTAATATTTAAAAGAAAAAGAGATTCAATAAGTAAGAAATTAAAATTTTAAAAATTGTAATTGGATTCTTGTTGAATTTTCTTTTTCTTTGTAATTAGTAACTTTATTATTTGATAAGCATAATAACAAGCTTACACGTACAGTTGTCTACCTAACCCGATTGCGAATATAGCAGCAGTCAGTGCTATTGTTAAGGCTAAAAAAATTTGGCTATCAGTAATCATGGAATTTAATATTATCTCTACTAAAAAATAACTATACTTAGTATATTTTATTGCTTTTTTATTATTTTTCGCCATGGTTTTGATCAAACCCAAATAATTTATTTAACTGCCAAGCTTAAATGCATCGACAATTAACCCATATACGATACCCACTTTAATCGCATTGAGAATAATCATAAGGTTGATTACGTAAGATGTTCGAGTGATCCCATTTTGAACACGTGATACGAGATTATAAAAGAATTTACTAGTTGTTTCTAAACTAGCAACTACCAATGCAGCACCGACAATTGCCCATTCATTAAGCTCGCCTAATGTTGTATCTATAATACTAGAAATTACAAACCCTCCAAAAAATCCAATAAATTTGTATATTTTCATAATAAAATTTAATGCTAAGTCAACTTATACTTTTTTGTTACTTTTTTCATCAGGTAGTCCCAAAATTCTCGTTTGAAGCTTTTCCATTGAGGTTTTGAATTGTCAAGGCATACAGCTGATTCTGCATACGCTATTTTATTATAAGCTGCGAATACAAAACAATGCTTCAATCGCGAGACTATTGGTTTTTTTGCGGGAAATGTTCAATAAGTCCGTCCCATAATTTTTTATTTCATTGTGGTAAAAGAAAGTAAATTTTCGTAAATATTGCCGAACCAATTCATTTTCTGTATACAAATGTTTTCTGTCAATGTGTGATTTATACTGACTTGCTTTTATAGTCGTAGTTAAGTTATCGACTAACGAGATTATTCCTCGTTTTTTTGAACATTGTGAAATGTTTTGGTTAAGCCCTTTGAGTAAGTATGAGTCGCAATATTTATCAAGCTCAGGGTTTTCTGTAAGTTGTAGTGAATGGGTCCCTGAGCTCAAAGCAAAAAACTACAATTTAGACTTAGGTAAGGAAGCTTTTTTGTTACCATGGGCAGTTTATATCGTACGGTTATTTTAAGTTGTTTTTTTTTAATGTATTTCCTTGCGTTTAGAGTTGATAATAATTATAACAGGCAAAGTTCTGGGAGGTTTTTAAGACCACAAACATTTAAACAAAAAAATAATCATGACTACAACTTTACAAAGACGCGAGAGCGCAAGCTTCTGGGAGCAATTCTGCGCATGGATCACTTCAACTGAGAACAGACTATACATTGGTTGGTTCGGTTGTCTAATGTTCCCTACTCTACTTACAGCTATTTCTGTTTACGTTATCGCTTTTATCGCAGCACCTCCAGTAGATATCGATGGTATCCGTGAGCCAGTTGCTGGTTCTCTACTTTACGGGAACAACATCATCTCTGGTGCTGTAGTACCAAGCTCTAACGCTATCGGTGTACACTTCTACCCAATCTGGGAAGCTGCTTCAGTTGATGAGTGGCTTTACAACGGTGGTCCTTACCAACTAGTTGTATTCCACTTCTTCATCGGTGTATGTGCTTACATTGGTCGTGAGTGGGAGCTTTCTTACCGCCTAGGTATGCGTCCATGGATCTGTGTTGCTTTCTCAGCTCCAGTAGCTGCAGCAGCTGCAGTTTTCGTAATCTACCCAATCGGTCAAGGTTCATTCTCTGATGGTATGCCTCTAGGTATCTCTGGTACTTTCAACTTCATGCTTGTATTCCAAGCTGAGCACAACATCCTAATGCACCCATTCCACATG
>Ga0209713_10000199_pt1 | contig 33854 bp, 25 predicted proteins | sample ArcOceMetagenome_3_FD_187444 | JGI IMG/M metagenome (GOLD analysis project Ga0209713, IMG submission 187444) | Marine eukaryotic phytoplankton communities from Arctic Ocean - Arctic Ocean- Svalbard ARC20M Metagenome (SPAdes) (version 2) | ecosystem: Environmental > Aquatic > Marine > Oceanic...
ATTTGTTAATTAATCGAGTTGTTGACCTCACTTTTTTTTTTCACTTTTGTATTAAGAAAATCGTAATTTAGTGACTCGGTTATATCCTAAATCTCGTATCTAACTGAACCACAAAAGAAAAAAAAAGAAAAATGCAAGAAAATAACAGCAACCAACTACCCGAACCAATTTTAGAAAAAAACGACAGCAGATTTGTATTATTCCCCATTGAACATGATGATATTTGGGCATACTACAAGAATGCAGAAGCTAGTATTTGGACTGCTGAGGAACTGGATTTGTCTGCTGATATTTCTGACTGGGAAAACAAACTGAATGATGACGAACGTTATTTCATTAAGCACATCCTTGCTTTTTTTGCTGCAAGCGATGGAATAGTTAATGAAAACTTAGCAGAGAATTTTGTAGCTGAAGTACAATATACTGAAGCTAAATTTTTCTACGGTTTTCAAATAATGATGGAAAATATTCATTCTGAAACTTACTCATTGCTAATTGATACTTACATAGGAGATCAAAAAGAAAAAGACTATTTATTTAATGCAATAGAAACATTTGAACCAGTAAAGAAAAAAGCAGAATGGGCATTGAGATGGATTGATAACGGAAGTTTTGCAGAGAGATTAATTGCTTTTGCAGCAGTAGAAGGAATATTCTTCTCAGGAAGTTTTTGCTCAATCTTTTGGTTAAAGAAAAGAGGACTTATGCCAGGATTAACTTTCTCTAATGAGCTTATCTCAAGAGACGAAGGATTACACTGTGACTTTGCTGTATTATTACACAATGAGCACGTAGTAAACAAAGTGCCTAAAGAAAGAATTCAGGAAATCATTCAGAATGCGGTAATGATTGAAAAAGAATTTATCACTGAATCATTGCCAGTAAGATTAATTGGAATGAACTCAGATATGATGAGCCAGTATATTGAATTTGTTGCCGATAGACTATTAATGGAATTAGGTAATGACAAAATATACAATGCTACAAATCCATTCGATTTTATGGATATGATAAACTTGCAAGGAAAAACCAACTTCTTCGAAAAAAGAGTAGGAGAATACCAAAAAGCTGGTGTTGCAAGTAATTCGTCTTCAGAACAAACGTTCTCGACAGACGAAGACTTCTAAAAATAACCTCAATTACAGAAAGTTTTCGCTATTAACATGTTCTAGTTAATATCGACTGTGTTGTACTCGTAAAACAAGGTGATCTTTTAGTTAATTTTAAGAAGACAGAGACTCGTAATCTCAAAAATCAGAACCGTATAGGAAAAGAAAAAATATTTAATACACCCAAATTATATGTTCGTAGTAAAAAGAAATGGAAAAAGAGAAGCTGTACAGTTTGATAAAATAACTGCTAGAGTACAAAAAATGTGTTACGGTTTAAATCCTCTTGTGGATTTTACAAAAGTAGCCATGAAAGTGATTGAAGGACTATATGACGGAGTTACTACAAGTGATTTGGATAATTTAGCAGCAGAAATTGCAGCAACAAATACAATTACTCACCCAGACTACGCTCTCCTTGCATCAAGAATTGCAGTATCTAACTTACACAAAAACACAAAAAAGTCATTCTCAGAAACAATGACAGAATTGTATGAATATATAGATCCTATTAATGGTGAGCCAGCTGCTTTATTAGCAGATGATGTCTATGAGATTATCAAAGAAAATGCTCCATTACTAAATTCTACATTAATTTACGACAGAGATTTTAGATACGATTACTTTGGGTTTAAAACATTAGAAAGATCCTACCTATTAAAAACTCACGGAACAGTTACTGAAAGACCTCAGCAAATGTTGATGAGAGTTTCTATAGGGATTCATAAAAGCGACATTGAGTCGGCAATAAAAACTTATCACTTGATGTCTCAAGGATGGTTTACTCATGCTACTCCTACTCTTTTCAACTCTGGAACACCAAAACCTCAAATGTCTTCTTGTTTCTTATTGACAACAAAAGAAGATAGTATTGATGGAATTTATGATACCTTGAAACAAACTGCAAAGATTTCACAATCTGCTGGGGGAATTGGGTTATCAATTCATGATGTGAGAGCTAAAGGTTCATACATTAAAGGAACTAATGGAACATCAAACGGAATTGTTCCTATGCTTAAAGTATTTAACGATACTGCAAGATACGTAGACCAAGGTGGAGGAAAAAGAAAAGGTTCTTTTGCACTTTATTTAGAACCATGGCATGCTGACATTTTTGATTTCTTGGACTTAAAGAAAAATCACGGAAAAGAAGAGCAAAGAGCAAGAGATTTGTTTTATGCAATGTGGACTCCAGATTTATTCATGAAGAGAGTTGAAGCTGACGAAGAATGGACTTTAATGTGTCCTAACGAATGTCCAGGATTATCCGATTGCTATGGAGAAGAATTTGAGAAACTATATTTGAAATACGAGCAAGAAGGAAGAGGAAGAAAAGCAATAAAAGCACAAGAATTATGGAATAAAATCTTAGAATCTCAAATTGAGACAGGGACTCCATACATGTTGTACAAAGATGCTGCAAACAGAAAATCAAATCAACAAAATTTAGGTACAATTAAGTCTTCTAACTTATGTACAGAGATTATGGAGTACACTGCACCTGATGAAGTTGCTGTTTGTAACTTAGCTTCTGTTGCACTACCAAAATTTGTAAAAGACAATGCATTTGACCACAATAAATTATACGAAGTAACTTACCAAGCTACTGTAAACTTGAACAAAATAATTGACAACAATTATTACCCAGTAGAGGAAGCTAGAAATTCTAATATGCGCCACAGGCCAATTGGAATTGGAGTACAAGGATTAGCAGATGCGTTTATCTTGTTGAGATATAACTTTGATTCTGAAGAAGCTAGAAAATTAAATACAGAAATATTTGAAACTCTTTATTTTGCTTCAATGACAGCCTCTAAAGATTTAGCCAAAATAGAAGGTCCTTACTCTACATTTGAAGGTTCGCCAGTATCTAAAGGGATTTTCCAGTTTGATATGTGGGGAGTAACTCCATCTGCAAGATGGGATTGGAATAGCTTGAAACAAGAAGTAATGACATCTGGTGTTAGAAACTCATTGTTATTAGCTCCAATGCCTACAGCTTCTACAGCATCAATATTAGGGAATAACGAATGTTTTGAACCGTATACATCTAACCTTTACACCAGAAGAGTACTCTCTGGAGAATTCATTATTGTAAACAAGCATTTATTAAGAGATTTAGTAAACTTGGGATTATGGAACAATGACTTGAAAAATCAAGTAATGATTGGAAACGGAAGTATTCAAAACATTGATGAAATTCCTCAGGACATAAAAGACTTATATAAAACTGCATGGGAAATTAGCCAAAAAGCTTTAATTAATATGTCCGCAGATAGAGGAGCATTTGTATGTCAATCTCAATCGCTTAACATATTCATGGAGAATGCAAACTTTGGAAAATTAACGTCAATGCACTTCTATGGTTGGAAAAAAGGATTAAAAACTGGAATGTACTACTTAAGGACTAAATCTGCAGTAGATGCAATTAAGTTTACAGTAACAAAAGAAAAGAAAGCAGAGCCAAAACCTGAAGGTGTAGTTAAGCCAGTTATAAACATGGCACCAATAGCTCCTGTTACTCCATCACCAGCTCCTGCTGAACCAAAAAATTTGAGTGAACCAACTGAAAATTATTCTTTCAAACACGAAAGCTCATCTCCAGTTGTTGAACCTTTAGCCTCTGCAATGCAAGAGCCTTTAACACAAAACACACCCATTACTTCTGCCCCTGTATCTAATGAACCCATGTTCATGGACCAAAATGATCCGGTATACCAAGCAGCAAAGGAACAATGCTCAATCGACAATCCAGACGATTGTGAAATGTGTGGAAGTTAAACTTCATTTAATTGATTATTGATTAAAAAACCTGATGCAAATTGTATCAGGTTTTTTTTGCGCCATTTTTAATTGTTATTTCCTCAACAACATTGTACAAATTATTATATTTATAGTTCAAAATAATCCTATGAAAAAAATAATCCTACTTCTCACTCTTTTTAATATTATCTCATTAATTAATAATGCTCAAAATATTGGCGATACAATTACTGTTCAATCATTTGATTACTCTAGTAATAATAGAGATACAACAGTGATTTTCCCAACTGACACTTCTATCAAGTATGAAAAAGTATTGATGTTATACACCATGAGATGTAAAGGTGCTAGAGTATCTACTGCTACAAATAGAAACTTAGGTTGTGGAGAATGGGATTATTCTTGTAACACTTACATTTATGACGAAGAAAGATATGACTCTTCGCTATCAGTAATTCCAAATTATACTATTTCTAATTTCTCTGGAAATAGTTTTAGTTATTCAGCTTCTACTCTATATGATATGTATAGAAAAATCGAAAAAAAAACAACTGTTGTATCAACTGCAAGTGAAGATATTGATACGGTAGGAATAGGAACTACGTCTTCTACAGATGTGTTTAAAACAGCAAATAATACAGGGAAATCACAATTCATTTATACTGCAAACGAACTATTAACAGCAGGTCTAACCGCAGGAAGTATTGATGCATTATTATTAGATATTTCAGGTTTGGGAAGTAATATAAATCAACTGAAGATTAAATTAAAATCAACTGCAAAAACAATTCTTAAAGCTGACTCAATTGATTTGATAGGATTTACTGAAGTATTTTATACAACAAGTATAGTGACATCAGGCTTAAACCGTTTTCAATTTCACAGTCCATTTATATGGAATGGAACTTCTAATGTGATAATAGAATTTTCATTCAATGGAAAATCTACAGGAACAAACAATTCTATTTTGTGCAACAGTTATATGAATGGAGGGTTGAATTGTGGAGGAGATTATAGTCTGAAATTTGACCCCTCAAATTACATTGAAAGCAATAGTTACAAAGGAGTTGGCGGAAGCACAAAAAGGACTATGGAAGCTTGGATTAAGACAACTACTATTGATGGAGAAATCTTATCATGGGGAACAAATACTACTGGTACCAAATGGAATTGGAGAACAACTAATAATGGATATCAAAGAATTGAAATAAACGGAGGAGGAGTTGTTGGAGGAACAAATATTGCAGATGGTAATTGGCATCATATTGCTGCGGTCCTTAATGGAAATAAATTATCGGATATACAATTTTACGTAGATGGAGTATTAGACCCTAAAACAGCCAATCCAACTAATATAATAAACACCAATGTAACTTCTGGAATAAATGTTCAAGTAAGTAAAGGAATACATAATAGATACTTGATTGGCGAAATGGATGGTTTGAGAATTTGGAACACCAATATTTCTTTGGCTGATTTGAACGATTGGAAGCGTAGAAAAATTAATGCGTCTCATCCTAATTATTTAAGTTTGGAAATGAATTATGAATTAAATCAAACTGGAAGTTCTACCGTAATAGATAATTCTGGAAGTGGAATTAACGGAACTATTATAGGGTCGCAAAATAGAATTTCATTTCAAGGAGAAAGTCTATTTAAAGAAATTACGGAATTAAATACTAGACCAAACATTCATTTTGCTCAAGGAGTCTATGTATTGTCTACCGTAAATGATACTTTATATGATTCCATTCCTCACAGTTCTCATCTAGTACAAGCGAGACAAGTTTTTTCTAAAGCTGGGAAAAAAAAGAACGACAGTATTGCAATAGTCTCTAACAATATATACTACAATGCAGGGAATAAATCTTATTACTATAATGAATTAGGCGTATTATACGATTCATTAAGTAACGGGGTAGATGGCAGAATTACGTTTGTAGATTTACCTTATTGGAATAGATTCCCAATGAAATTCGAAATCATGTCTTTTGTTACCCCTTACGGAATTGGTTTAGACTTAGGAACTGAAGGAAAAACTTGGGTCTTTGATGTAACAGATTATACACCATTCTTGAAAGGATCACAAAGACTTACTATGGAAAGAGGTGGACAATGGCAAGAAGAAATGGACATTAAATTCTTGTTCATTGTAGGAACTCCAGAAAGAAATGTAATTGACATAAAAGAAATATGGCCGAATGGCTACCATGATTACTCTGATATTATTGCAAATAAATATTTTGCACCAAGAAAATTACCTTTAGAATCAAGCGGAAAATATTTTAATGTAAAAACTTCCATAACAGGACACGGACAAGAAGGAGAATTTATTCCAAGAAATCATTATTTGAAAGTAGGACCAACTAAACAATATGCTTGGCAAGTATGGAAAGATTGTGGTGAAAACCCGGTATATCCTCAAGGAGGAACTTGGATTTATGACAGAGCAGGATGGTGTCCAGGAATGGCAACAGACATAAAAAATTCTGACTTTACAGCAGAAGTTAATCCAGGAGATTCTGTAGTGTTTGATTATGGTGTAACGACAGCTTCGGGAACTTCAAATTATATTGTATCCAACAAATTAATTACTTATGGAGATTATAACCATAATTTAGATGCTGCTGTAGTTGACATTGTCTCCCCATCCAGAAGAGTGGAATACACAAGAGAAAACAGTATTTGCCATTACCCTAAAATCACAATTAGAAACTCTGGAGCAACTGTTCTTACCTCTCTTAAGATAGAGTTTTGGGTAAATAATGATGCTACAAAGCAAACTTACTCTTGGTCGGGAACCTTAAATCCTTCGGAACAAGAAGTGGTGCAAATGCATTCCCCAGGAACACTTTGGACTAATGTTACTGGAACAAATGATGTATTTCATGTAGAAATAAGCAAACCAAATGGAGGAATAGATGAGTATTCTTATAACAATACTTATAGCAATGAATTTGATTCTCCGCCTTTTGTTAGTTCACAATTTAGAATAGATTACAGGTCAAATAATGCTGCAAGCGAGACTTCATTTAAGATTTATAACGAATGGGGAAGTGAAATTTACAGCAATTCAGGACAAGCAAATAATACATTAAAAAAAGACACTTTAAATCTAGGATTAGGTTGTTACAGGCTAGTAGTAAAAGATACAGATGGAGATGGAATTGGTTTCTGGGCAAACAGTGATGGAACTGGATATTTACGTTTTCATAAAATGACTGGACAAGCAATTATGAGTATTCAAGCCGATTTTGGTGCAGAATTTACTTATAATTTCACAATAGGTTCCCCCTTATCAGTTAACGAATTTTCTGAAAGTATGAGGGTGGCTATTTATCCAAACCCAACAGAAGGTTCATTTACTATTGAAGGAAAAAACATGGGTGAATCTCAAGTGAGACTAATAAATAACTTAGGGCAAGAAATTAATATCAATCCCATTTACAAAAAAGAATCTGTAATTATTAATTCTATTAATTTGGCTTCAGGTGTTTATTCTGTAATTATTTCAAAAAAAGAAGGGGTTGTAACGAAGAAATTGGTTGTTAGATAATACATAAAACACTTAATTCCATAACTTAATCGGAAACAACTTTGTATTCCTCTATATAAGATAATAGTTTTGTATAATCCTCCCCTTCTTTTAATTGTGATTTAATTAACGAGAAATCTCGTTAATTAAATCACAATTAAACTTTCTACTATACGAAATAAAATGTTTTCAGAAATAAATAATTTGTCGTAATACTTAATATATGAACCTTCTATAACCAATTGATTTAATAATTTTTTTATCAATAGCTTGGATTTTATATGTGATAGAAGCCTTTTTTAATTCATTACTTGCACCTATTTCTTTCAATTTAATCTCTGACAACTTAAACTTTGCTCTTTATTTTCTTATGAAAAATGGATAAGAAAAAAAGTTCTCTATTTCTTCTTATAATACTTACAGCAAAATATTCACAATCTCCCCCCTTAAATTTATACTTCGAAAAATTTTTATTCTCGTTGTTTGGTTTAATTATTTCATTATATGTATCAAATATGTATCAAAAATTAAAATTAATTACTTTAGTTTTATATGATTAATAAAAAAAGTTTAACAAATTTTAAGTTAAAAAAAATAAATACGAATTTAAATTTAAAAAAATGTATAACGAACAGCTAGAAAAATTAATAGAAATGGCTCTAATGGATGGAGAGCTAACTGAAAAAGAAAAGCAAATTCTTTTTAAAAAAGCAGAAGGAATGGGAGTTGATCTTGATGAATTTGAAATGGTACTCGAAGCTAAATTGTTTGAAAAACAGAAAAGTATGGAGCAAGAAAAACCAAAAACAAAAGAAGCAGCACCTAAATCGGATAAATTTGGTGACGTGAAAAAATGTCCTGCTTGTGGTTCAATGGTTCAATCTTTTCAAATAAAATGCATTGATTGTGGTCATGAGTTTTCTAATATAGAATCTAATGTCTCTATAAATAAATTGTTCGAAATGTTGAATGACGCTGAAAACGAAAGAAAAGATGAAGGAATGTCAGTCGGCAAAGCTCTTGGAGGAATGTTTGCTAATGCTTATGGTCTAGGTGGTGGTGATAAAGTTGATAGTAAGAAAAAAACAATAATCTCAAATTTTCCAATTCCAACAACAAAAGGTGACATTGTTGAATTCTTATCGTTAGCTGTTCCAAAAGCAAAAACGGCTGGTAATTTCTTAACGAAAGATAAACCTGAAAATAAGGGACATAATAATTTTGTTAATGTATGGAAAACAAAGTGTGAACAGATTATTATGAAAGCGAGATTTTCAATGAAAGAAGATAAAAAAACGCTTGATGAGATTAATAATTATGCAAAGGAACTAAAAATTAAATAAATATGGGATTATTTGGAAAAAAATCAGAAGGAGGATTAATGGATGTAATCCGATGTGACGAACAAGAATATCTTGTTTGGAAATGGCGACCTTCGGGAGAAGCCAATTCAACAAAAAAAGAAAATGCAATTCGTTTTGGAAGTAGTTTACGTGTAAAAGATGGGGAACTTGCGGTATTTGTCTATAAGCAAAAGGATGGTGCAATGCAAGATTATATTATTGGACCATATGATCAAACAATAAAAACAGCAAACTTTCCTATTCTATCAGGGATTGTTGGTTCTGCTTTTGGCGGTGCTTCACCCTTTCAGGCAGAAATATATTTTATTAATCTTGCTGGCAATATTCCAATAAATTTTGGTATTCCATATTTCAATATAACAGATAGTAGGTTAGCAGATTTTCCTGTTCCTATGTCCGTTCGCGGTAAAATAATATTCAATATTACAGATTATAAGTTATTTATTAAAAACACTCGATTAATCAATTTTGAATTAGATGACTTTAAGAGGTTGATTAAATCTGCTGTTACAAGTAGCGTAAAATCAGGTGTTATGAATATAAATAGAACCAATCCCTTAAATTTGATTCAGATTGAGGAGAACCTTGATTTCATTAACGAGACGCTAAAAGCCAAATTGAAAGATGCTTTTTCAGAAGATTTCGGTGTTAATTTGAAAAGATTCGATATTGAATCTCTCGAGATGGATCAGGAAAGTGATGGGTATAACAAACTTCTTAAAGTTACAAGGGACCAACAAGAAAAGAAACTTGTTGCTGAAGCCGATGTAAAAGTTAAGGATATGGAGGATATGCAATCAATTAATGCAGGTAATTATGATGAAACACTTCGTATTCAAAGAGAAGAAGTGCAACGAGCACAAAAACTTCAAACAGAAGGACAAAACATCTCTGTTCATCAATTAAACCAACAAACTAAAGTTGCACAAACAGCTGCTGAAAGCATGGGTAAAATGGGCGGAGGAGGCTCAGGAAAAGGAGGAGGAGGCATGATGGATCCAGGATCAATGATGGCAAGTATGGCAATGGGAGGAGCAGTAGGTCAAGGAATGGCAGGAGCAGTAGGTGGTATGATGGGTGGTATGAACCAAGAAAAACAAACCCCGCCACCACCGCCACAAGTAGAATACAGTGTTTCTGTAAACGGCCAACAAACTGGCCCTTTTGCTTGGCAACAATTACAACAAATGGTACAAGCTGGTCAAATCACTAAAGATACTCACGTATGGAAACAGGGAATGGCTGGCTGGCTAACAGCAGGTGAAGTTCAAGAACTTGCTAATTTATTCGGAGCAGTTCCACCACCGCCACCTTCACCAATCTCATAAATAAAACAAAAAAATCATGATAATCAAACCAAATTTATTAGCTCAAATATTTTGTTATTTGGGTAACTACAAATTAATCTTAGAAAATGGACAATTAAAAAGAGATCTTAAAACTCTTTGGTTTTTTCAAAGAAAGCCTAAATTATTAAATGCAAATAAAATAATTGTATTTGATAAAGAGCTAGGAGTCTTTGGTCATAAATTAATAACTGGATATAAACCAGGTGGTGGAGATAACAGTGAAATTAAAATTGCTGGATTAAATCCAAAAAAAATAAAGGAAATTGAAGCTTTTATTAAAGAACAAGGTGCTGATATTAATAATGAGGGTGAAAAAATAAAAACTAGCTTTCCTTTTAGAAATCCAAGAAGATGGTTTTCTTTTAGAGAGAAATTAATCCTTAATGAAAAAGGAATAGGTCATATTAAAAAAGGTTGGTTTAAAACTAGACAATCTTTTCTGCCATTTGAATCAATAAATATTTATTGTTACAATGGTGTTTTAAATAAAGATGTCCTACTGGAAGGAGATACAACTATAAGTCTAATTGAAAAACTTTCCAATTCTAACAATGAAAAATTAAAGAAAATTCTAATAGAAAAAGGAGTAAACTCAACTAAGGGCCGAAAATATTTACCTGCTCTTTTAAGTTTTAAAAGAGGCTTGTCTCCAGATATTTTAATCACAACTAAGTCAGGTCTTTACTTTAAATCTAAGAAATTAGTAGGTGGACAAAAGAACATTTTTCTTAAGTATGAAGAAATTACTAAATTTAAAAAAATTGGGGCATTTAAAATATTTGCGCCAATTATGATAAAAGGTAGAAGAGTTGATGCAAGAGCTGGAGAAGGAGGAGATGTAGAGATATTAATTAATGGTATTGTTTTTTATAGATGGAATACATTATTATTTTTTAATGGTTCTCTAAAAAGAACATTAAAATCTAAAAAAACATGACAGAAGGTAGCTTTTTCTCGATAGACAGGTTAGTTGAGTTTGGAATGGGAATGACAATTGCTCAGCAAATGATTAAAACCATGAATGAATCAATGACACATATGCATATTCCTGGGGCTATGAATTCTATAGAGTCGCCTAAACAACTTTTTTTCTATGCAATGATTGAAGGGAAGCAAGCGGGTCCCTTTTCAGAACAGGAAATAACTCGATTGATAGGCGAAAGTAAAGTGTCAAAAGAAACTTATATTTGGATGCCATCACTTTCTAATTGGAAGATGGCTGAGCAAATCCCTGAAGTTTTAAAACTTGTTGCTTTAGCTCCACCCCCTTTCAATCAAAAATAAAAACTATGAAAATAAATTTTGTTCCAACTCTTATAGGCCTTTTTGCTAGTGCTCTTATTTCTTATGGACTCTATGTTGTCCATGTATTAGAAACTAATTTTTTATTGAGTATTGGTAGCTTCATATTCCTGGGAATAACCTCTGTTTTTGGATTAGGTATATCTTTTGAATTCCAAAGAACTACAACTAACATAAGAGTAGTTTCGAGTTTATTTTTTGCTTTAGGTCTAATAACTAATTTAGTCTTTGCATTTTCAGCATTTTCTGTACCTAGTTATGTTATTGTAAATGGTATTCTCTTTCTTGCTTTTTTACTTATTATTTATTCTATTGAAAGAGCTAAACAATAAAGAAAATAAAGAGACACTGTTATTCCAACTTTGTGTAAATTTCAAAATTAATAATCAAGTTTTGAAAACATTTACTGAGTCGATCAATATGGAATATTATTGATGTAATTTGGTTTATAATGGTTCTGTCGCATTAACTCGGAGTAAATAATAATTATTTAGATTTAACTTTAAATAAATTAAATACATAAAATAAGAAATAATTCAAAAAAAAGGCAACTTTAACTACTCAGTAAATAGCTGATATTTAAACTCCTGAGTGTTGGACAAGAGTTTTTCATAAATCTCTACTGCTTTCAGTTGTGATTTAATGTAAGCACTTTCTCTATAGTTGATCATAAAAACTGAGCTCTCTCCAATTTCAAACAAAGTGTTTTCGGAAATAAACAATTGGTTGTAATTGACAATGGTTTCGTTTGCAACTTTCAATTGATTGGCTAAATTTTTAATATTACCATCAATTGCTTGAACTTTATATTTGATAGAAGCTTTCTTTAGCTCATTATTTGCTCCAATTTCTTTCAATTTTATTTCAGATAATCGAATATTAGCTCTTTCTTTTCTTATAAAAAGTGGGTAAGAAAAAGTAGCTCCCCATTTATAATTATTTAAATTCGCATCTACAAAAGGATTGTTTTCAATAGGCTCATTAATAAAATCATAACTTAAGTTCAAAGTAGGCTTTAGTGATTCTTTTTGTAGTCTGTTATCAATTTTTTGTATCTCAATTTTGTTTTGATACAATAAAACTTCAGGGTGATTTTCTATTAATGAATCATTAAAAAAACCTAAATCTTGATCGTAAGTCATTTCTAAATTAGGAATAGAAAGGGAGTCTAATTCTAAGGGAATAAATCCTGCTTGCCACAAGTAGACATTCATTTTTTGTCTCATGCTATTAAAATCAAATTCTGCTTGGTAATAGTTCAACTGCCTATTTTGAAGAATTATTTTTGCTTCCACTGTATCAATTGCCGGCTTGTCTCCAAATACGACACTCTGTTTCACTCCTCCAAGTCTTACCTCAGCATTTACTATAGCTTCCCTGTAAACTTGTAATTTCAAATAAGTAGATTTCCATTTCCAATAGGTTACAGAAGCATTAAAAATAAGTCGATTAAGAATGATTTTTTGTTCCAGCGCACTGCTATTCAAGTATATTTTTGCTTGTTTTAGTTCTGCTCTTCTCTCATCAATAAATAATCCTTTTCCCAATGTTATAGAAAGTCCTGCATTGAACAAACCATTGTTAGGCGAATTAAACTCGGGATTTAAGTATACTCCTTCATTATTGTCGTAACCAGCCTGAGCAGTAATCCCAAACCAAGTTGGCACCTTTAGTTTAGAATTTAAATGACTAAAATACATATTATCCTTAAAATATTTCTGATCTATTCCTGCATCCAATTTTGGATCAAAACCTCCTTTTGCTTTCATTAAGTAAGCTTTTCCTTTCTCTAGTTGTAATCCAGATTGATAAGCAATTGGATGGTGTAATCTCACAATTTTTACAAACTCTTCGTATGTAAAAATTCCTCCTTGAGTTAAACCAAAAAGTGGAAGAATAAATAAAATTAATGTTATATTTTTCATGACAAATAGATTGTGATATTCAGTTTATTTAGACTTGCTCTAGCGCAGTTTGAAGCTTAGAAACCTCATCCCAATCCATATGCAAGACTGGCATGGAGTAAATGATTGGAGGAGTTTTAAAGTTCAAATCTTTAATTTCTTGATTTATTTTCTCGAACAAAAGAGCCTTCGTTCTCCCAATAATTATACACTCCTGATTATTATTAATAATATATGGTTTTAGTATTAATCTGTTTTCTATCAAATAGTCTGAGATCTTATCTGCTATAGTTTTACTCTCAGCAATAATATGAATTACTATCATAGTTAATTATTTTTTAGCTTTAGTATTAGAATAAAAATCAGGAGGAAATCCATTAATATTTCTCCATAATTCATACCAAATTGAAACATTATTTAGCATTATCAAATTAGAAGTTCCACCACCAAATCTTAATGCTTTGGGCCATGAGTAGTTGGTAGAATCTTCACGCACAAGAATTCTAAATTTACCGTTTTCACTAATAAATTGATCTATCGCATACACGGTTCCCTCATAAGTTCCATAGCTGGCTTCTGGCCAACCTGAAAAAACGATAGCTGGCCAACCATCAAATTGAATTTGAACTGTTCTTCCCACCTCTATCAAAGGCAGATCAATAGGGTCAATGTAAAGTTTTATTGCCAATTGATTATCTCTAGGCATTATACTCACCATGGCACTTCCTTCCTTAACAGTCTCTCCTATTCCAGAATAAAAAGTTTTGGTAACATAGCAATCTTGTGGAGCCAAAACAAAGTACATTCTTTGCCTTATCAATACATTCGAGTATTTATTCTTCAATTTACTTACAGATGATTCGGTCTCTAATTGATTACTTAACGAAGTGAAAATATCTGCATTAATTTTTGAAGCATCATTTTGGTATTTAGTTCTTATCGTAGCATTCTCTATTTTGATATTAATGAATTCACTTTTAGTATTTATCCATTTGTTTCTTGCCGATATCAAATAAGCGTTTGTTTCTTGTTTTTTTAATCGTTTCATCTCCAAATCTGTCAAAGACTTAAGCCCCATTTTATTTAGGCTATCCATTCTATTAAATTGATTTATTGCTGTTTCATAATCCAATTGAGAAGCGACATATTGCATGCTATCAATTTCTATCTTGAGCTTAGATTGTTGCAATTTTATCCCATTTTGCTCCAACTTCAAATCTCTTTGGTTCTTTAAAGCTTTTAATTGTTCGTTTTGCGATTCCATTTTGTTCTTATATGAATTCGATTTACTTACATTTAAGTCCAATTGTTCTTTCGTATTACTCAATAATTTTGGATCCAAATATTCGGGTTTAATCTCTGAGAGCAATGCAATTGTATCCCCTTTCTGTATCACATCTCCCTCTTGCACATACCATTTTTCTATTCTCCCAGAAATGAAAGAATTAATGGTCTGTGGTTTCTGATTTGGTTTAATAGTTGTTACACTCCCTGAAGAACGTACATTTTGTGTCCATGGAAGAAACATAGTTATGAAAAACACTGTTGCGCCTATAGTTAGTATTTTTGCCAATACTCTAGAGCTTACTTTTTGCTCCACTTTATGAAGTGTTTTATACTTCTCAATTGATATATTATCTTTTATGTTATTTGATGAAATGTTCAGCATTTTTCTATTTTTTAATAGTTAGTGTTTTATTCTCTATCTCAACTATTCTATCTACTTTTCCTGCAATATATTTGTCTTGTGATGCAATGAATAAAGTCCAAGGTTGTTCAGTAAGAAAATCAATTATCGCTTGCTTCCTTTCTGGCAAAAAAGAACCAAAAGAATCTTTAATCAAAAGGACTTTAGGCTTATCTGCGATACTTCTTGCCAATAATAATTTGTCAATTATCCCTTTTGAAAATTGCTTCCCTTGTAAATCAATTACCGTATTATATCCGTTTGGTAAATTTTTTACAAAATCTCCAAGCCCAAGGTTATCGATTGCCCATTTCACATTTTCGAATGTAGCTTTTTCTCTTCCTATATTGATGTTTTCCAACAAGGTACCTTCGAACAAAAGCTCTTCCATAAGACAATCTCCAATGTTGGATCTTAAGTTTTCAATATCCAAATTCCCCAACGGAATTCCGTCATAGGCAACAAAGCCTTTTTGTGAAGGATATAATCCTGTAAGAATTGATAATAAAGTAGATTTTCCTGTGTCATTCTTTCCTGTAATTAAAATTTTCTCACCTGCCTTAACCTTTAGGGATAAATCTTCAAAAATGGTGTTTCTTGTAAAAGGATAGGAAAAGCTTAAATTAGAAATTTCAACTTCATAACCTTCTTTATCTTCATTGTTAATTAGCATTCCTTCATTACTCTCCAGTTCCATATCAGTTACTTGCCCTATTTTTTCTAGAGAAGTCAACACATCATAAATAGTTTCTAAGCTAAGAATAAGTTTCTCTACAGAACTAAGCACTAATAAAATGATTATTTCCGAAGCAACAAATTGACCAATATTCATTTGTTGTTCCATTACTAAGATACTTCCTACAACAAGTAACCCTGCTCCAATAATTACTTTAAAACCTACCATTAAAAAATACTGTTGCATAAGAATCTTAAAATGATCATCCCTTGCGTTAATGTATTCCCCAGTAGCTTTATCTACTCTTTGAACAGGTAAATCTGTTTTACCAGCTAACTTTATAGTCATATGAGTTCTAGCAACTTCCTGCAGCCAATTTGCAACAGTATACTTATGCTTAGATTCTCTCAAACTTGTCATCAAACCTTTTTTAGCGGTATACCTAAATATGATAAACAATAAAAATATTAAAATCATACTAAAGAAAATAAAGAACGGGTGATACAATGAAAGGAGAACTAAACCAAATAAAACTTGAATCGAAGCCATAGAAAAATCAATTAGAATTTTTGACAGCCCTTTCTGTACAGAAATAACATCAAAAAAACGATTCATCAACTCAGGTGCATATTGCTTGTAAATTGCTTCCATCTTTATTTTTGGAATCCTATAAGCAAACTCAAAAGCAGCTCTACTAAAAATTTTCTGTTGTAAATTTTCTGTGATTTTAAGTTGGCTTATTTGCAAATAGCCTGAAAAAGCTATCCCTCCAATAACAAATAAAACAAGAATAAACCAAGATGTATTTATTTGCCCCCCTTGAATCAAATTAATAATTGCCTGAATTCCGATAGGCAAAGAAAGTGTTACCAAACCGTTGAATATAGAATAAATATATACATTTCTAATTTCTTTTTTATCTGGTTTTAGTAAGGCCCAAAATCGCTCCATTGGAGTTTTTATAGTATTATCTTTCATTTAGTATATTTTTAATCTATTACCACCTATTGTTATATAGTTGTAATTCATAATATTATATCATTATTAATATTATTACATACAAAAGTAATAGTAATACTATTAATATGCAAATGTTTACTATTATTTTATGTAAATAATACCCTATTGAAAACCTAAAACTTACAAATCACCTTAGAATCAATCTTGTCGGACTTTATCTTTGATGATTTCATCTGGATAAATCACTTTATTAATAGAAAAGGGAGAATGAATTTTTTAGAGGTAACGTTTACAACTAATTTGTTACACTAATCAGGATAAACAAAACATACAATAAAAATAAAAACGCAAAAAATAACACCTCATTATAATCATAATGCGATAATTTATTCTTAAATTGTATTTAAGGATAAATTAACCAAAGTAGACGAAAATCTAAAAAATGAAACCATTAATTGTTGTTTTAAGTTCTCTCATTATTATGCTTCTTTGTTTAAGTTGTAATAATGCCGACAAAACGATAAATAACGACCCTCAATTAGTGGGCAAGTGGCTAAGAAAGAACAAGTATCATTTAGACTTATATCCTAACGGTATTGGATCTATAGATAAAAATGCATTAGTTACTGAAAATATAAAAAAACACAAGAGAGAAAGAATAAATTGGGTTACATTCAATAATAACTTTATACTATTCAATTCAGATGAGAAAGTAAAAGGGTTTAGCTATCAAGTAATTAATGACACTTTATTTTTAAGACAACCCGAGGATAATCTAGAATTCTTCGTTAGGAATGATAAAAAAAAGAGTGAGTAGTTATCAAAGATATTGCATAAAAAATCCTCTAATCAAGAGTTAACTATATTCCACCAAATAGCTATACATAGTGCGCTGGCAAATATATAAGGTTGTTATAGCACATTCAAATTAAGTTGTAAAATTTATATTTTTATCCTCTTTTAATAAGAAAATTACACAACATAATATGACGCAATACTTTCTCAGATGTATCCGAGCGCATTTCAATATCAATGCAGAGTGCTCGAAATGTGAACTAACAACCAACTTTGCAGGGTTATATTATGTAAGAACAAATGAAAGAAAATTTGTTCATCGTCAATACCAATGTCAAGGCTGCGGAAAATTATCTTATTCTGATGAATTCCAGAAAAATGGAGTAACTGTTGCAATAGAAGAACCTTGTGAATGCAGTGGCCAATTTAGAAGCGATAAGAATATTTTTTGTCCAGGTTGCCACCATCGCAAAAAGGAAACAAATAAATCCGAATTATATTTAACCATCAAAGAGGAGGAGTTGAAGAAATTAGAAAACTTACACGGTAAATAATAAAGTTCTGACGCATTAATTATTTTTTAAACGTTTTTCATTAAAATCGCCCTTCCCTCAAAAAATTAAATCGGAAATAAACAGAACTTTATGTTTTTCAATTTTTATTAAAAACGACAAAAATCAGTGGATTTTAGTTTAATGCGATAGACCCCTGTTTTAACTATATCTTAAAGACTTTCTCTATCGAACCATCAGAATAAATATAAATGAGTACTTTGTTTTTTTGTGGAGTTGTTTCTCTTCCCTCGATATCTAAAATTTTTATTAGTTTTTTAATTTTTGGTGACGATTCATTAACACCAATATCAATAAAGGTTCCCCATATAAGCTGGGCATATTCTGGGTGGTCAATAAACGGATTTCTATTGTTTTGATAATTATAGTAAATTATATTATTTCTATTTCTTTCCCAATCATCAACAGTGTCCTCTAAGTGCCATTTCATCAAATCGGATAGTTTTGCATGAATTGGCAAATTAGTATTGTTATTAGAAGGAATTGAATCAATAACTTCTAAGTCTGGTTCTAACCCTTCGCCTTCGTAACGAGTCGCCATATAGAATATCATACGAGCTACATCTCCTTTAACAGCATCATTTGGTTTCCAAATCCATTGAGAGGAACTTTTATAACTTCCTGTCGGTCCATCTGTATCAATATATTCAGTTGAACATTCCGCAAACCAGCGATTATTTCTAGCAGAATTAACACTTATGTCACAAGGTCTTAGAGCGTGTACGTCTGTGCCAGCTCCGCTTGAAGTTCCAAAGTTCCCTCTAGATTTCGCCCAAACATGTTCTCTTGACCAACCATTTCCAGAATTATATTCTAAGTTGGCATCTTTTGACCAGCCAGAATAAAGAAGTAGAACATTATTAGGATTTAAAGTATCTCTATCTGTCACTTTAAGAATGTCCCAGACATCTGTCCCAGAGCTCGTGTATGGAAATTCCGTATGATTTTTAATTATAAGATTTAGTTGTGTTTTAAGAGGTTCTCCTAAATACCCAATAGTTGAGTCATAGTATCCATTGGGTATTTGACCAATACTAACATGAAGGATTAAAATAAAAAAGAATGTAAGAATTAGTTTCATGACCCAAATGTAATGATATTTACACTTACTTCCCGACAGGTATCAATTAACCCCAGTAGTAAGGTGTTAGGTTTAATAAAGATTACATACTTTTAGGAGTTGATGGAATGACAAATAAAATTGGAGAGAACCTCCAGTTAACATCAATTGTAAAATTCTTACCTACTCCAATTAAATGCGAGAATCAAAGCCGTCTATTAAGTTTTACAAAATTGTCAATTTTTCAACAGTATCTCCGTTAATAATTGTTGTTTTCCTCGGGTCATTGCCATTGTCTTTGTATGCGTCAGAATTTTTGATTTCAATGAACCTCCATTGATTTTTCTGTCTTAGGCTGTCAAAGTCGCCAACGAGATTTTCAAAAGAACCTAATTTGAAAGAACCGTCAACAAAATCCAAGCGAACAGAGTCATATGTGATTGGATTTTCGAGTATGAATTGATCAAAGTCTTGTTGTCTCATAATTGTCAGTGTTAATCGTTGCATGGCATTGTAGTAAATATAAAAAATTAATAGAATTATAATTACCAAAAAGTAGAAAATAAAAAAAGAGATAATTGTTTATAGCCAATTATAAAGAATATTCCTTTGACTAATTCTTTTTCTAATTTCGGATGGAAAGATCCCTAAACTTTTGCCATTTAGAATAAAATACTGGTTCTATCGCATTAATTATTTTTCAAACTTTTTTCATTAAAATTTCCCTTCCTTCAAAAAATTAAATCGCAAACAAACAAAGGTTTAAGTTTTTCAACTTTTACCAAAAACTTCAAAAATCAGTCGGTTTTAGTTTAATGCGACAGAACCACCTAGTCTTGTTTAACCCAAAATATTTTTTAGGATTTTATGTGAATTTTGTCTTTTTTGATAGTTAATTTTTCCAAAACACACCTCTCATACCCCCTATTAAGCATAAAAAAAGCCTCTAATCAATGATTAGAGGCTTTTCTTTGTACTCGAGACGGGACTTGAACCCGTACGTCCCAGGGGACACAAGATTTTAAGTCTTGCGTGTCTACCAATTCCACCACTCGAGCATATCTAGTAGTTTGCACTACTAGATTCACATAAATTCTGCCGACATGCAGAACCTGTGGTTTGGCATTTTAAATATGTTACGAGCGAAAGACGGGATTCAAACCCGCGACCCTCACCTTGGCAAGGTGATGCTCTATCACTGAGCTACTTTCGCTTTTTTGTTATTGAACGGATGCAAAACTAAACATTTTTTTGATTAATAAAAAAAATGTGTGTCTTATTTTTACTTTTTTTTCCTATATTTTATATTCAGTAATTGTTGTCTTAATTATCTCGATACAATCCATCAGTTCTTCCTCTGTAATAACTAAAGGTGGGGCAAATCTTATAATATTACCGTGAGTTGGTTTTGCTAACAATCCGTTATTCTTAAGGTTCATACAAATATTCCAAGCTGTTTTACTATCTTCTGTATCATTAATAACAATTGCATTTAATAATCCTTTCCCTCTCACTAGGTTTACTAATTCATTTGTTTCAATGAATTTATTCAATTCATTTCTAAAAATTTCTCCTAGCTTATAAGCTCTTTCAGATAATTTTTCATCTCTAACAATCTCCAAGGCAGCAATTGCCACTTCACATGCTAATGGATTTCCTCCATAAGTAGAACCGTGCTCTCCTGGCTTTATTGATAACATAACTTCATCATCTGCTAAAACTGCAGAGACAGGAAGTGCTCCTCCAGAAAGTGCCTTCCCTAAAACTAAAATATCAGCCCTTGTTTGTTTTTTATCTTCACAAAACCCTTCGCAAGTACAATTTCCACAAGTAGCTAAAAGCCTTCCTGTTCTTGCTATTCCTGTTTGAACTTCATCTGCAATAAACAAAGCATTGTTGTCTTTACAAACTGCAAAGCAATCGCTCAAATAATTTTCATCTGGCACTACTACTCCTGCTTCTCCCTGAATTGGCTCTACCATAAATCCAATAACATTTGAATTCTCTTTAAAAGCTTTCTTCAAAGCATCCAAGTCATTGTAAGGTACTTTTATAAATCCTGGAGTAAACGGCCCGTATCCTTTGTAAGAATCTGGATCACTAGAAAAAGAAACAATAGTGGTTGTTCTTCCATGAAAATTTTGTTCGCACACAATTATTTTTGCAGAATTTTCAGGAATTGATCTATGTGTATAAGCCCATTTTCTTGCTAATTTTATTGCCGTCTCAACAGCTTCTGCACCTGTATTCATTGGCAATACTTTATCATATCCAAAATACTCGGCCATGAATTTAGAATAATTCCCTAAAGATGTATTATAAAAAGCCCTAGAAGTAAGTGTCAATTTTTGAGCTTGCTCAATCAAGACTTTAGTAATCTTTGGATGACAGTGGCCTTGATTTACAGCAGAATAAGCTGATAAAAAATCAAAATACTTCTTCCCTTCAGCATCCCAAACATAAACTCTTTCACCTCTTTCCAAAACTACTGGCAATGGATGGTAATTATGTGCTCCGTATTTATTTTCTAATTCTATTGATTGTTCTGATGTCATATCGTTTGCTATATAATTTAGGGGGATGTCTTGTAATAAAAATCTAAAGTATGAAATTAGACAACAACTATCAAGAAAGTGAATGTTTATTGAGCACAAATATAAAAGCCCTCCCCATACAATGAGATAAAACCTAATACTTAAATCTCCTTTCTTTTTTTGTCTAAAACAAAGCCAAATCGTTAGCATAAAATGCTCAGAAAAAGTTTTTTTTAATATTTTATAAAGAAAAGTGAAACTTTTATAGTTAGAAATAAGTACATTACAATTATGAAGGCTTTAGTAATATCAGGAGGAGGAAGCAAAGGAGCATTTGCTGGAGGAATTGCACAATATTTAATTGAACAAAAGAAGAGAAAGTACGATCTTTTCGTAGGCTCATCTACTGGAAGTTTACTTATCCCCTTACTTGCATCAAACAACTTAACCAAAGCTCATGAAGTTTATACAACTATCTCTAACTCCGACATTTTTACACTGAGTCCTTATAAACTAAAAAAAAGAAGGGGTGTTGAGTTCATTAGAATGCATCACATTAATGTACTTAGGTCTTTTTTAAGAGGAAACAAAACTTTTGGCGATACACAAAGTTTACGAAAAACTATTACTTCTTTTTTCAATGAAAAAGATTTTGAATTCGTCAAAAAATCAAATCAAGATGTAGTTGTTACGGTTTCAAATTTATCCACACAAGAAGTAGAATATAAATCTATAAATGATTGTAGCTACGAAGATTACTGCGACTGGATATGGGCTTCGGCCAATTTTATTCCATTTATGAGCTTAATGGTGAAAAACCACATGGAATATGCTGATGGGGGTTTTGGAAACAATGTTCCTGTGCAAGCTGCCATTGATAGAGGTGCAACAGAAATAGACGTGATAATTTTAGATCCTATTCAGAGATTAACCAACAAAATACAATCTACCAATGCTTTTGATTTAACATTTAAATTATTAGATTTTTTATTGGACCAAAATCATCAAAATAAATTAGAAATTTCTAAACTAAAAGCTCAAAACAAAAAAGTTCAAATTAATAGGTATTACACCCCTACTCAACTAACCGAAAACTCATTAATTTTTAACAAAGTAAAGATGGAGAATTGGTGGAAGAAAGGGTTTGAATTTGCTGAAAAATCTCATCCAAAAGGAGCCGTTATTATCCCTCATTAAAGGAAAGAATCTTTTCCAAAAAAAATTGTTAACATATAAAAATATAATTTGGCATAGTAATTCTATTTAAATTGTATTTTTGAGAATTACCGAACATTTTAAGAGGATAAAAATGGGCTATTTAGACGAACTAAATCCACAACAACACGAAGCTGTAACTAATACCGAAGGACCATGCATGGTTATTGCTGGTGCAGGGTCAGGAAAAACTCGTGTTTTAACATATAGAATTGCACACCTAATAGAAAAAGGTGTGGATCCTTTTAGCATTCTTTCTTTAACTTTTACCAACAAGGCGGCAAAAGAAATGAAAGAAAGAATTGGCAAAGTAATTGGCGGAACCGAATCTAGAAATATTTGGATGGGAACTTTCCACTCTGTATTTGCAAGAATTCTTAGGACAGAAGCTCACCACATTGGGTATCCACAAAACTTTACAATTTACGACACACAAGATTCTAAGAATCTTATTAAATCTATTGTAAAAGAGTTTGGGCTGGATGACAAACTATACAAAGTTGGGATTGTATACAACAGAATCTCTTCAGCCAAGAATAACTTGATTTCTGCTCAAAATTATTTGCAAAATGCAGAATTAATGGGAGACGACAGAAGCTCTGGAAGACCAAAAATTGGAGAACTTTACAAAGCTTATGCTTCTAGATGTTTTAGAGCTGGAGCAATGGATTTTGATGATTTATTGTTCAAGACGAATGTACTTTTTAGAGATCATCTAGATGTATTATATAAGTATCAACATAGATTTAAATACCTATTAGTAGATGAGTACCAAGATACAAACTACTCTCAATACTTAATTGTAAAAAAACTAGCGGCAGCCAATGAAAACTTAGTAGTTGTAGGTGATGATGCTCAAAGTATTTATGCTTTTAGAGGAGCAAATATTCAAAATATATTAAACTTTAAAAAAGATTATCCTGACTACAAATTGTATAAACTAGAACAAAACTACCGTTCTACAAAAATGATTGTACAGGCTGCAAATAGCGTTATAAAAAAGAACAAAGACCAAATAAAGAAAAAAGTTTGGACAGACAATGAAAGCGGAGAAAAACTAAAGGTAATAAGAACATTATCTGACAATGAAGAAGGTTTTGCTGTTGCAAACTCTATTTATGACACCATAAAAAACGAATCGGCATCCAATAAAGATTTTGCGATTTTGTACCGAACAAATGCACAGTCTAGATCTTTTGAGGAATCACTAAGAAGATTGAATATTCCTTATAGAATATTTGGAGGTCTTTCGTTTTACCAAAGAAAAGAAATAAAAGATTTACTTTCCTATTTCAGGTTAATTGCTAATCACAATGACGAAGAAGCATTTAAAAGAGTAATAAATTACCCAAAAAGAGGAATTGGAAAAACTTCGATAGAATCATTGATTGTAATTGCAAACGAACAAAACCAATCGCTTTGGGATATCGCTTGCAACTTACATGAATTTGATGTCAAAATTAATAAGGGTGCTATAACAAAGATTCAGGAGTTTTGTACTATGATACAAAGTTTTACCGTGCGATTAGATACAGAAAACGCATATGAATTGGGGAAAGAAATTGCCACATCTACAGGGATAACAAGAGATTTACATGCCGATAAATCGCCCGAAGGAGTAAGTAGATACGACAACATTCAAGAATTACTAAATGGATTAAAAGAGTTTTCAGTAAAAAATGAAACCGAAGAAAGTCCTGGAACTTTAAGTGATTTCTTAATAGATGTAGCCTTGCTTACCAATGCGGATAACGAAAAAGAAGGAGACAATGACAAGGTAGCAATGATGACTATTCATTCTGCTAAAGGATTGGAATTTCCTTACGTTCATATTGTAGGGTTAGAAGAAAATTTATTCCCTTCACAAATGTCATTGACTACCAGAGATGATCTAGAAGAAGAAAGAAGGCTATTTTATGTAGCGATAACAAGGGCAGAGAAAAAGGCAACTTTATCTTATGCAACAAGCCGATACAAATGGGGAAATCTTACCTCTTGCGAGCCTAGTCGATTCATTGAAGAAATTAGCCCTGAATTTCTTGAAATTCCAGAAGCTGCAGTCCCAAGACAAAAAGCGACTGAAGTGAAAACTGGATTTGAAATGAAATTCAACAAACCACAGGCTGGACTCAAAAATTTGCAAAAAGTTACTTCTACTTCTACTGGTGGATCGGATAATAAAGACATGGTAGTAGGAGTTAATGTAAAACATGCTAAATTTGGAAAAGGAAAAATAGTAAACATAGAAGGAACTCATCCTAATAGAAAAGCTACTGTATTCTTTCCAAATGTTGGTCAGAAACAATTATTACTTAAATTTGCTAAACTAGAAATCCTAGATTAGACACACACATACAAATACAATATTTTGGAAGGATTAAATTACAACACAACAAGGGAAGAATTGCAAATCCCAGAGTACGGCAGAAATATCAAAAACATGATAGAATATGCTATATCTGTCGCAGACAAGGAAGAAAGACAAAAAGTTGCTAATGCAATTATATCGGTAATGGGCCAGCTGAATCCTCACTTGAGAGACATCACAGATTATACTCATAAATTATGGGATCATTTGTTTATTATTTCAAATTTCAAATTAGATGTAGATTCTCCTTACCCAAAACCAATAGAAGGTGAAGTCGCAACTAAGCCAGATTTGCTTACCTATTCCGAAGGAAAAAGAAAAATAAAGTATGCTTATTATGGAAAATCTGTTTCCATGTTTATTAAAGAAGCAATCGCCCTAGAAGACGAAAAAGAAAAAGAAGTGTTGACTGAAGCAATTTGCAACTTGATGAAAAAATCATTCCTAACTTGGAACAAAGATTTTGTAGAAGACGAAGTTGTTTTTAAGCATTTGAAAGAATTATCAGAAGAAAGATTAGTACCAAAAGAAGGATTAGTATTAATCTCAGTAGATGAATTAATGAAATCTGTACCTAAGGTTAAACCTTTGAAAACAAACAATAAAAAAGGAAAAAATAACAACAATAACAAACACAGATACACAAAAAAATAAACCATTGAATATGAATATTTTTGAAATAAATGGAGGTAAAAAATTAAAAGGAGAAATTATTCCACAAGGAGCAAAAAACGAAGCACTACAAATTTTATGTGCCGTGCTATTGACTCCAGAAAAAGTAATAATTGATAACCTACCCAACATTATTGATGTAAATAAATTGATTGATTTATTATCATCAATTGGAGTTACAGTTGAAAAACTAAGCGACTCTAAATATTCATTTAAAGCTGATCACGTAGACGTAGATTATTTAATCTCTGACGAATTTAAACAAAAAGGCTCAAGCCTTAGAGGTTCAATTATGATATTGGGACCCCTATTGGCAAGGTATGGAAAAGGATACATGCCAAAACCTGGTGGAGATAAAATTGGAAGAAGAAGATTAGATACTCACTTTATTGGATTTGAAAAACTAGGAGCAACTTACCGTTACGATTCTAAAGAATTTTTCTACGAAGTAAAAGCAGACAAATTAACCGGAGCATTTCTTCATTTGGATGAAGCTTCAGTTACAGGAACTGCAAACATAGTAATGGCAGCCTGTATGGCTGAAGGAACAACCACAATTTACAATGCAGCTTGCGAACCTTATTTGCAACAATTATGCAAAATGATAAATTCTATGGGAGGGAAAATCTCTGGAATAGGATCAAACATGATTACGATAGAAGGAGTAAAATCATTGGGAGGATGCGAACACAGAATACTACCCGACATGATTGAAATTGGTTCTTTCATTGGTCTTGCAGCAATGACTGGATCAGAAATTACTATAAAAGATGTTTCTTATGAAAACTTAGGAATCATACCTGATACTTTCAGAAAGTTAGGAATAAAAATAGAATTACAAGGAGATGATTTATTCATCCCAGCTCAAGATCATTATGAAATTGAATCGTACATTGATGGGTCCATCATGACAATTTCTGACGCACCTTGGCCAGGATTTACACCCGATTTATTGAGTATTGTTCTTGTTGTAGCAACCCAAGCAAGAGGAAGTGTACTGATACACCAAAAAATGTTTGAAAGTAGATTATTCTTTGTCGATAAATTGATTGACATGGGAGCAAAAATAATCTTATGTGACCCACACAGAGCAACCGTAATAGGACTGGATAAAAAATACCCACTAAGAGGAATAAAAATGAGTTCTCCAGATATTAGAGCTGGAGTATCATTACTGATTGCTGCACTATCTGCCGAAGGAAAAAGTCAAATTAGTAACATCTCACAAATAGATAGAGGATACCAAAATATTGACACTAGACTTCAAAATATTGGAGCAGATATCACCCGGTTGTAATTTGGTATAATTGTTGTTTTAAGAAAGAAAAATAATTAAAATGAAAAAATCAGCATTAAGCTTAGCCCTAATTTCGATATGTTTTATTTCATTCAATTTCATATCCACTTCAAAGGCGGAAGAAATCCCAGTAATAGAACCAAAAGTAGGAACTGATATTGGGGACATAGCACCTGAAATAAAATTCAAAAACCCAAATGGAAAAACCTACAAATTATCTTCGTTACGAGGGAAATATGTATTAATTGATTTTTGGGCTTCATGGTGTGGACCTTGTAGAAAAGAAAATCCAAATATCGTGTCAGCGTATGCCAAATACAAAGATGCTAGTTTCAAAAAAGGAAAAGGATTCGAAATATTTAGTGTTTCCCTGGATAATAATACTGCAAAATGGAAAAACGCCATTAAAAAAGATAAATTAACTTGGAAATATCACGTGAGTGATTTAAGAGGTTGGAATTCTGGAGCTGCTAGATTGTATGGAGTATCATCTATACCGCAAAGTTTCTTAATAGACCCTAAAGGAAAAATTGTATCTAAAAACCTAAGAGGAATGAAATTACATACTACTTTGGATAAATATGTAGAAAGCTTCTAAACGAGAAGAACAAAAAATTACTTAAACCTCATAAAATTGGCAGACCTCTGACAATTTTATGAGGTTTTTTATTTAATCTATGTCAGATTGGCTTAGATTTGCGAATGGCAAAAAAATTGAAGGTATTCAACCGAAAAAACAAAAGAGGTAAAATGAACAGTGAAAACGAAAATACAGAAGAATTGAACAGTGAAAACGAAACTATAGAGAACTTGAACGAAGAACAAACTCTAGACGAAACTCAACAAAACGAAGAAGTTGTGGTTGAAGAAGTAGTAGAAGAAAGATCGGAGCTAGAAATAGCTAAAGACGAAGCGGCAACTGCCACTGACAAATACTTGAGGTTATATTCTGAATTTGATAATTTCAGAAAAAGATCAGCTAAAGAAAAAATTGACCTGATAAAATCGGCTAGCCAAGATGTGATTAAAAACATGTTGCCAATAGTAGATGATTTTCAAAGAGCCATGGCTTCTAATGCAGAAATAAATGATGCTGAATCAATTAAACAAGGATTTGAATTGATATACAATAAGCTTTACAATTCTTTGGAAGCAAAAGGATTGAAAAGGATTGAAGCACAAGGCGAGGTTTTTAATGCTGATATTCATGAAGCAATCACCAACATTCCAGCATCAAGCGAAGACATGAAGGGAAAGATTATGGATGTGGTAGAAGAAGGTTATTACTTAGGTGAAAAAATAATTAGATTCCCGAAAGTAGTTATAGGACAATAAGTTAAAACAACATGGCGAAAAGAGATTATTACGAAATATTAGGAATTAGCAAAAATGCAGACGCAAGCGAAATTAAAAAAGCTTACCGTAAGCTTGCTATAAAATATCATCCCGATAAAAATCCGGACGATCCAAAAGCCGAAGAGCAATTCAAAGAAGCTGCTGAAGCTTATGAAATGCTTAGCAATACCGAAAAGAAACAAAGGTATGACCAATTTGGACATGCAGGTATTGATGGACAAGGAGGATTTGGTGGCGGTGGCCATGGAGGAATGAATATGGATGATATATTCAGTCAATTTGGTGATATTTTTGGTGGCGGAGGAGGTGGTGGTTTTGGAAGAAGCCAAGGAAGAAGAACCGTGAAAGGAACCAACCTAAGAGTAAGACTTAATTTAACTCTAGAAGAAATTGTAAACGGAGTTGAAAAGAAAATAAAAGTAAACAAGCTTGTACAAGCTGAGGGTGTAGAATACAAAACATGCTCAACTTGTAAAGGAAGTGGACAAGTAACTAGAATTGTAAATAGTTTCCTTGGTCAAATGCAAACTGCAGCAGCTTGTCCTACTTGTAGTGGAACTGGACAGCAAATTGGTAAAAAACCAGCTGGAAGTGACCAAAACGGAATGATGAGGAAAGAAGTTGTAATCCCAATAGAAATACCAGCTGGTGTGGAAGATGGAATGCAATTGAACGTTCGTGGAAAAGGAAATGACGCTCCAGGAAATGGTGTAGCAGGCGATTTATTAGTTGTAATTTCGGAAGTAGAGCATGAATCTCTAAAAAGAGAAGGACAAAACTTACACTTTGATTTATACCTAAATTTTGCTGATGCAACTTTAGGAACTACAGCAGAAATTCCTGTTGTGGGAGGTAACGTAAAATTTAAAATTACAGCAGGAACACAAAGTGGAAAAACATTAAGATTGAAAGGAAAAGGAATCCCTTCACTTAATGGCTATGGAAAAGGAGATATTCTTGTACATGTGAATGTATGGACTCCTCAAAACTTATCTAAAGAAGAGCAAAAAACTTTAGAATCCTTACAGGAATCTGAAAATTTCGCTCCTAATCCGTCCAAAAAAGACAAAGGATTTTTTGATAGAGTAAAAGATGTTTTTAGTTAATTAAAACTAACAGTTTAAAATTAAAAGAGCCTAAAGTTTTAAAAACCTTAGGCTCTTTTTTATTGGAATGTTTTAACCTAATCAAAACTTTAATCTAGCATTAGCTGTCACCTCCTGCCCTACAAAATCTTTTTCCAAAAACTTGAAATATCCTGCCATAGCAATCATTCCTGCATTATCGGTACAATATTGAAAATCAGGAATAAAAACATGCCATCTTCTCTTTTTTCCTAAAGTGCCTAGATCACGTCTCAATTGGCTATTTGCAGAAACACCACCAGCAATTGCCACTTGATTGATATCAAAATCATCTGCTACTTTTTTCAATTTAGAAAACAAAGTTTTGATAATAGTATCTTGGATACTTGCACAAATATCTGCTTTATTTTTCTCTACAAAATCTGGATCATCTCCTTCGCAATTTCTTATAAAATTGACAAATTGAGTTTTCAATCCACTAAAACTATAGTCGTAGTTTCTTGTTCTTGGGTGAGTAAATTGAAAACGAGTTGCATCCCCTTCTTTGGCATGTTTATCAATTAATGGGCCTCCAGGATAAGGAAAATGAAGTACTTTTGCCATTTTATCAAACGCTTCTCCTGCAGCATCATCCAAAGTACTGCCTACAATTTCCATGTCGAAATAGTCATTTACTTTTACCAATTGAGTGTGACCACCAGATACAGTTAAACAAATAAAAGGAAAACTAGGTTTCTTCTTATTCTCTTCGGGTTTTTCTATAAAATGAGCCAAAATATGACCTTGCATGTGGTTTACTTCCATCAAAGGAATATTAAGGCTTAAAGCCAAAGATTTTGCAAACGAAACTCCCACAAGTAACGCTCCCATCAATCCTGGTCCTGCTGTGAATGCAATTCCAGATAATTCTTCTTTGGTTATACCAGCTTGCTTTATTGCTGCATCTACCACAGGTATTATATTTTGCTGATGAGCTCTAGATGCTAACTCTGGCACTACACCCCCATATTGCTCATGAATAGCTTGTTGAGCGATAACATTCGATAATATTTTTCCATTTTTGATTACAGAAGCTGAAGTATCATCACAAGATGATTCAATTCCCAAAATTATAATGTTTTCTTGTTGCATTTTATAAACAGTATTAACTATTGACTCTCAGTAAGTATCTTTTTCTATACTCAATATTTAATCAAAATTAGTTAATTTCGTTCTAATAATACCATTTGTATTTTAAAATCGGCTGAAAGAAATTGAATTATGTTTTAGCTAGTCAAGGAATAAAAAAATTGTGTAACATTAGCTACGGAAAAATAATATGAAGAATAGCTCAAAAAGAAACGATTTATTTAGCTTATTTTTAGGCTAAACTGTTATAAAATAGGATAGGCTCAATTTTTGAGTAAATAAAACAAAGACTAAAATAAAAAAAATAAGGAACATAGCACTCTTTGGATTACTTCCGATACTCGAAATAGCAATATTTTTGGTAACGGCCAGCACTCTTAGTTTATGTTTTGAAAAAGTGCAAACATCTCTTGCGCAATATGCTACGAAAAAGCTTTCCAAAGATTTGGACACTACTATTCATATTGAAAAAGTAGAAATCACTCCTTTAAACTCTATAAATCTTGTCGGTTTTTATGCCCTAGATTTAGAGAAAGACACCATAATAAAAACCAAAAGCTTATCCATTTTACTGAAAAACATTAATCTAGATAAAAATTTAATTAAAATAAAAAAAATTACTCTTGACAATGCTGACATTCAACTGATAAAAAGAGTAGGAGAAAGAGGGTTTAGTTTTCAGTTTATTTTAGATTATTTTTCTGCTGAAAACAAGAAGAAAGACAATGGAAAGGAACCTGTAATCACAGCCAATTCAATTGAGTTAACGAATAGCCGATTTAGATTCAAAGATTACCGAGCAAAATCGATCTATTTCGGAATGGACTTTACCGATTTGGATGCAAAAAACATCAACCTTACTTTTTCTGATTTTAAGAATAAAGGGAGTAACACAAAACTAAAAATTAAGCATTTATCCTCTTTAGAAAAAAGTGATTTTAACTTAAGAAACTTAACAGGGAATTTGGAAATGGATTCAAATTTTGTGCTCATAGATAGCTTACATATTGTGACAGCTAACTCTAATTTGGTGACCGATTATTTTAGATTTGATTTTCAAAACCCTTCCCAATTTGAAGAAGATTTTGAAGAAAAAGTAAAAATGACTACTTACTTCAGGGAATCTAAACTGAACTTCAAAGACATCGGATATTTTACTTCTTTCTTTGAAGGAATAGACAGAACTGCTGAAATTTCTGGGAAATTTGAAGGAACAGTTGCCGATTTTAAATCAAAAAATTTGAGAATAAAGTTAGACAACAACACATTGTTTAAAGGAAACCTTGACATGAAAGGGTTACCGTTTACTGAGAAAACAACTTTTAAAATAAAAATAGACAAATTTACCTCCAACGAAAAAGAATTGGCAAATTTGGATATCCCTCCTTTTACCGAACACAAAAAACTATCTTTACCCAAGGAAATAAAGGGAATGGGAGAGGTGGATATAACAGGACTATTAGTTGGGAAATTTAATGATTTCAAAGGGAATTTGATTGCCATAACTTCTCAAGGGAAAATAGAAACAGAAGCAAGATATTGGGAAAGAGATAAGACAACTTTACTGGATGGAAAAGTGATTGTAAAGAACCTAAACCTGGGTGTGTTTATTGACGAAGATTTAGGGATGATGGATGCTAACTTAGATTCTAAATTTTCTTACAATTCTGAGACAGGGATAGAATTAAGTATAAAAGGAGAGCTACCTCAATTTAGCTACAAAGGCTATAATTACAAAAGCATAAAGGTAGACGGAGACTTTATCGAAAAATCATTTGAAGGAAAAGCTTCTTTAAAAGATAACAATGGAATTGTAGATTTTATTGGGTTAATCAATTTTGAAAGTAAAATTCCAAAATATGATTTTAAATCAGAAATTAAAAAACTAAACCTCTCTAAACTTAAAATTGTAAATGATACGCTAGAACACATTGTATCTGCTGCATTATGGATAAAAGGAGAAGGCTCAAACATTGATAATTCGAATGGAAATGCAATCATTTCTAATTTGGAATATTTACAAAATGGGGAGCTTTATACCAACAAAAAAATTGAAATTAGCTCTCAACAATTTGACAGTATCAAGGAAATTAAATTAGCTTCGGACATTGCTGATGTAAACGTTAAAGGGCAATTTTTAATTTCAGAACTTCAAAAAACATTAGACATCATTGGGCAAAAAGTTGTTCCTGCTTTATACACCTCAATAGACACAGTTTCTTTAGAAAAACAACTGTTTGAATTTGATTTACTTCTAAAAAATTATTCTCCAATAAACAAACTATTTACTCCTGCTATCCAGGTAGCAAGTAATACAATTGCAACAGGAGATTTTTCTTCAGAGAATCAAATATTTAATCTAACTATTGAATCTGATTCTATTCAATATTTATCTAATCGATTATTGCATATAAATGCAAGTCTTAAAAAACCTACTGACATTTTAAATTTGAAAATTGAAATTGAAAATGCACATATCGGTAGTGATTTATCTCTTGATAATATGGAAATTACCTCTTTGATAAAAGATGACCAGATTATGCCAAGCATAAAATGGAGGTCCCCAGATGGGGAAAGCTATGGGGAAATTCAAGGGGATGGGTATTGGTATTCTGAAGATTATTTCGATTTCCTTTTTTTGCCTTCTTACTTCCATTTTAAAGACCGAGATTGGGTAATAAAAGAAGATGCAACTCTGATTGTTGATTCCTCTTCATTCAATTTTAATGGAATTGAAATATCCAATAATTTTAATGAAGTATTTTCTGTTGTTGGAACTATTTCTTCCAACCCTGAGGATGTACTGAAAGTATATTTGGACAATTTTAATCTCGAAAACATTAATCCTTTTATAGGAAATAGCACAACCAAATATCATGGCAATATAAACGGAAGTGCTTGTATTAGTAATGTTTACGAACAAATAGAAATCATTTCGGATTTTTACATTAATGTGCTTAAAGTAAATGATGAATTGGTAGGTGATATTGCATTAAATACCGATTGGATTAACTCTAAAAAAGGAATGCATATTAAAGGTGAGTTATTGAGAGACAAACTCAATACATTTGATTTCATTGGTTATTACTTTCCTTTTGAACACAACAATTCATTAGACTTTAA
>Ga0209713_10000204_pt1 | contig 33172 bp, 10 predicted proteins | sample ArcOceMetagenome_3_FD_187444 | JGI IMG/M metagenome (GOLD analysis project Ga0209713, IMG submission 187444) | Marine eukaryotic phytoplankton communities from Arctic Ocean - Arctic Ocean- Svalbard ARC20M Metagenome (SPAdes) (version 2) | ecosystem: Environmental > Aquatic > Marine > Oceanic...
TTAGGCCGTACCCCGTACTTTACACCGCGTGTGCAACGCTGGGTGTTTTATAATTGAACTACTACGTAGTATTTTAAGTGACCTCCAGTTGAACGGGGCTCGGGTGCCCCGCGCTTGCGTCGCATGAGCCCCACCCAACCACCCTCCACTTGTCACGCGCGCAGTTCATTTTTACCTAGGCCACCACCCGCGGGGTGCTGCTCCGCGTGCCTCGCCACAGCCCAGTCCCAGTACTCGCGCTTATATGCGCGCCGCTGCTCCTTGTTCGGCTGGAACTTGTGCTCGAGGTCGGCGCGCAGCGCGGTCGGCGCGAGGAGCTTGAGATCGCGGACGGGCAGCGCCGAGTCGGCGGCGACGACCTCGCACGGGGCTGGCTTGCCGCACGGTCCGGCCAGCTTCCAGTCTGCTTCGAGGTCGACGATATTCCAGAGGAAGGCGTTGCCCGCGTAAGTAAGCTCCATCATCAGCTGGAAGACGCCGCCCGAGACGGGCACAATGTGGAACGGCGGCTTGCCCTCGCGCGCGGCCGTGTGCGTCTTGTGGTGGATATGGACGCCCCCGCGGCCGAGTTTGAAGCCGTGCTGCGCGAGCTCGCGCTCAATCTGTGGGAGCATGCGCTTGGTCGCCGCCGCCATCTCGGCCATCAGCGTGGCCGCGTGCTCGACGAAGAGCGCGATCGTCTCCTGCTTGCACGCGCGAAACAGCTCCTTCTCGTCGTCGGTGCGCTCCTTGACGTTGGGCGTCTTGTGGTCGCCCACGTCGGAGTGGCTCGCAGGCATGTCGGCGCCGCCACGCGCCCGCAGCAGCGAGCGCAGGTAGTCGCCAATGTCGACCTTGACGTCGATGTCGTTTGAAGGGATTGGCGCCGGCGCGCCGAACCGCTCCATGAGGTAGTAGTTGAGGGGCACATTGCCGCCCAAGTAGAGAGGAAAGCGGTCGCTCGCGTGCGTGCGCAGCGCCGAGCAGAGCACCTCGCCCAGCCCGCGGTCGTGCAGCAGGTTCCAGGTCGCGCAGTAGAAGCAGCGCTCCTGCCGCTCCGTCGCTCCCGGCCAACTGTACTGGTTCGTCTCGGTCAGCTCGAGCTTCTGCTGCGGCGGGTGCAGGATGAGGTCCCACCAGCTGCCCTTGGTGGCGCCCGTATTTTTCTTAGGCGGCAGCAGGCGCGCCGCGACCGCCGCCACAGGGTCGTCCGGCCACGGCGTGCCGGCCTCCAGCACCTGTGCCAGCGCCTTGTCGACGCGCTCGTAGAACTGCGACTCGGCCAGGTATGCCGCCACCTTGGGTGGGTGCGACTTGCTCGGCCGCAGCGGCGGCAGCCTCGCGCCGTAGCGCGGCGAGACGCCGGTGCCGTTCAGCGGCGGCGTGGCCGCGGTACGCGATGGCCCTGCCCCGCTGCCCGCCGCATGACGCGCAGCAGCCAGCGGCTCGTGCACCTGCCCTTGCGCCGTGCGAGCGCGAGAGGCCGGGCCGCCGTGCGAACGCGCCTTGCCACGAGGAAGCGGCTGAGCGTCCAGACGCGTGAGCATGCCCGCCCGCCGATAGACCGGCACCGTCGCGGCGGCAGTTCCGCTGGCCGGCATGTGTATATCTCACGCGCTGGAACTGGCGTCCTCTTTCGCCAAGAGCGCGCCGAGACACAGTGCCATGGCGGGCTTCTGGACCACCCTGGCTGCCGCCGCGCTGTCGGACGCGCTGCCGGACGACGGTCAGCTGACGGCGTGTCCGAGCGACTGCTCCTTCCACGGCACGTGCATCCACGAGACGTGCCACTGCGACGTTGGCTATGCGAGCGACGACTGCTCCTATCCACTGATGGCGTTCGTCGACTTTGGCATTCGCAGCATCGACCCGCCGTCGGGCCTCGCCCTCGGCGGCACGCGCGTCTTCCTCACCGGCTTCAACCTCGTCGCGGGCATGGTCTGCCGCTTCGAGCCGCTGAGCAACGTGAGCGCGCCGCGCCTCGCGCGCGCCCACCTGCATGGCCCGGAGCTCGTCAGCTGCCTCGCGCCGCCGAGCGCGTTTCTGCGGTCGACCGCGGACGAGCTGGTCGAACGGGTGCCGCCGGCGCCGCCGCCACTCAGGAAGGCGGCTCGGCTCGAGGACTTTGAGGTCCCGCCGCCGCCGCCGCCCACGTACTTTGTCTCGGAGGCGACGCGCCCAGCGCTGCACACGCCACCGCTCGCGTACCGGCTCGAGCTGGCGCTGCACCCGCCGCACTTCACGAACAACGGCATGCGGTTCGAGCAGTGGGATGCTGCGCTCCTCTCCGTCACGCCGATGGGCGGGCCGCTCGGCGGCAACACGTCGGTGCTGCTGCGTGGACGAGGCTTCCGTCGACGTGCCGGCAGCAGCGGCATGCTGCCGCCGCAGTGCATGTTCGGCACGGCGCGCGTGCCTGCCACGCTGCTGAGTGGCGCGCTGCTGCGCTGCTCCTCGCCCCCCGCACAGACGGCCGGCGAGACCACACTCAGCGTGTCGTTGGACTCCAGCGCCGACGTCCCGCGGGACTTTACGCAGGTAGCACCGCCCTCCCCCTCGCCCCATTCCGCACCTCGACCCCGGCACGCACGCACGCATGCACACACGCACATGCACGCACATGCACGCACGCACACAGCCGGCACGCCGACGTGTCGTGCTTGCCTGCTCCCGATGGACATCACCCGAAGGCACCCCCACCCCCACCCACCACCCTGCACGTCTCTCCCACCCGCGCCACGCCTCGCCCCGTGCGCCGCAGCCGCTCCGCTACGTCTACTATTCGCCGCGCGTCACCGCACTTCGTCCGTCGCGTGGCGCCGCGCGCGAGCCCGGCTTTGCGCTGCTCGCTGATGGCGTCTCCCTCGGCGTCGAAGCGGCTGACCTCACCGTCGCCGCCGCGCCGCTCTTGCTCGCGCCCAGCCCCGCCGCCTCCTCCGCCTCCTCCGCCTCGTCCGCCCCCTCCGACTCCTCCGCCTCCTCTCCCTCCTCCTCCGCCGCCGCCTCCTCCGCCTCCCCCGCCTCCTCCGACTCCTCCGACTCCTCCGACTCCTCCGCTTCGCCCCCCTCCTCTCCGCTGGCGCCGCTGCGCGCGGCGGTGGCCGCGCTGACGCCACCGCTGCTGCCGTGCGTGCAACGTGTGGTCGTGACCAACGCGAGCACTGCTAGCGGCGTCAGCGGAGTGGGAGCAGGGGGTGGGGGAGGGGAGGCGATGCTGCTGCTCGGCGCCGGCGATGCCAGCCTCACTGCGGTCAGACTGCGTCGCGGTGGCAATAGTGACGGCGACGACACTGCCGATGTAACCACTGAGCTGTGGGCCGCGCACGGCGCGACGGCCGTCGGCGCCGCCCTGCGCGCGGCGGCGGAGCGCAACGCCGCGCCCGCCCTCGGAGACCTCGACGGCGATGGCAACACCGACCTATTGGTCGGGCTCGCGTCGGGCCAGCTCCTCGCGTTCCGCAACGTCGCCACCGACGCTGCGCCCGCCTATGTCGCGTGGGACGACACGTATCAAGTCGACGGGCTCACTCACGGCCTCGTCGACGCGAGGCTCGGCGCGCTGTGGCCGCCGCTGCGCGGGCTGAGCCAACCGGTCGCCGCCGCCGAGGCCCGGCCGGTGCTCGTCGACATTGACAGCGACGGCGACCTCGACGCCTTCGTCGGTTGCGCCGGTTGCGGCGACGGCGCGCGCGCGCTGCTGCTGCTGCGCAACGACGGCAGTGCGCAGCGGCCGGCCTTTGTGCTGCACGAGCCACTCGACGCACACCCGCTCGCCGTGGCGGCGCAGCTGGTCGGGCTGCGCAACCACACGCTGCTGCAGTACAATGCCACGCTGTACGCCGCTGCCGAGGCCGAGGCGCGCCTCGCCTTTGACGGTGGGCCATATGGGTACACGGGCGACCTCATCGTGGAGGGGATGACTGTCTCGGCGGCTGGCCCCGTATACGACGCCTCTGAGCGGGCCAGCGATGGCGGCAGCGGCGGTAGCGACGGCGACGGCGATGGCGATGGTGTGGCCCTGTCGCGCCCTTCGCCATCGCTGCGCGGCTCGCTCGCGTTCGGCTTCGTGGACGCCGACGCGCACCTCGACGCGGTGCTGGCGGGGGTCGCCTTCTTTGGCGACGGCGCAGGCAGCTTCGCGCGCCCGGCGACGGCGCAGCAGACGGCGCGTGAGGAGCCGCTGCTCCCGCTGCTCCTCGCATCCGACCTCACGAGCGTGGCCACGCACGACGCGGCTGCGTCGGACGACGTGTCGGCGGCTGGAGCTACGACGACGGCCTACGGTCTGGTGGAGGCAGCAGTGGCAGCAGCACATGTCCACGTGGAGCAGCTGTCGGCATCCGTGCGAGACAGCCTCCAGCAGATCCTGCTGCTCGATGTGGACGGCGACGGAGACGAGGACGCGCTGCTCTTTGAGGGAGGGGGGGGTGGGACCGTTGGAGCCGAGACGGCGGGCGTGGCGATGGCGAGAGGTGAGGTGGGAGAACTCGGCACGGACGGCGAGGCGACCGCGGGCGCAGCATTGGGAGACGCTGGCGAGGCTAGTGATGACGGCAGCGTCGCTGGCGTCGGCAGGGGTGGTGCGGTGCACGTGGCACTGTCACGCGCAAAGGAGGCGCGCGGCACCTTTTTCAAATGCAAATGGGCGGGAACCTTCGAGCCACGCCCCTGCTGGTCTTGCCCCGACTACGACGGCATCGCCATCTCCGACTCTGCCGCTATTGCTGCCGCAAACCCCACCGCCAGCGATGCCCACGGTCTCGCCCCCAGTCTGCAAACGCCGCCGCCCCCCTTTCAGATGGAGGCGTCGTGGGAAGCGTCGCGCCCATCTGAGGTGCGGTGCGAGCCGCCTCCAATCGTGCTGGCGGGGCTTGGCCACGGCGGGGCGGACGGCACCGAGGGTCGCGTCTTCTCGGGTCCGTACCGTGTCGAGCTGAGCTTCAATGATCAGCAGTGGACGCAGGAGCAGCTGACGTATGAGTACGTTCCGCCGTGGGAGACGCGCGGCGGTGGCCTCTATCCGTCGTCTGGCCCGTTGCTCGGCGGCACGCTCGTGCAGGTGCTGGGCGTCGGCACTGCGGCCGCCGCGACGGGAGACGCCAATGCCATTGCGTGGCGCGCCGCATTCTTTTCGCACGACGCCAATCAGGACCTGGCCATCGATGCGGCCGAGCTGCCCGGCCTGGTGGCGTCGCTCGTCGCGCGGCGCGCCCTGCCGGAGGCGATGCTGACGAAGGGCGCGCTGGCGGCGGCAATGGCACCGTACGACGAGGACGCCGATGGTGCGTACTCCCACGACGAGTTCATGGACGCCCGGCCGCGCGGCGTTGCGGCTGACGGCACCGCCGACGGCGCGGCGCTCGCGACAGCTTGCCTCTTCGGGCCAGTGGCGGCGGACGGCATCGCAGGCTGGACTGCGACAGCGATGGCGGGCGGCGTCGGCGTGCGCACGGCCAACGACGGTGAGTGGATGGCGTGCCGCGCGCCGGCAGCGGCGGCGGCGCAGGCTGACGTCTCGGTACTGCTGACCTTTGACGAGGTGGATGCGGCGGCGGCGCCGGAGCCCACCCAGGTGCTCGAGACATTCGGTTCTCGGGAGGTGGAGCGCGACGAGAAATGGGCCGAGCGGTGGCTCGAGGGGTGGGACAGCGCGACGGCCAAGCACGGCGGTCTCGACGAGGAGAAGACCAAGGAGGAGATGCTGCGCTCGCAACGGCTTGGCGACACATCAGCGCGGCAGACGGAGACATACACGCTCGAGCAGGACTGGTACGGCGAGCAGGCAATCAAGCGCGCCGCGGCTGAGGCGGCGAGCGTCGTCGAGTGGGCCGACCGGTGGGAGGCGGAGACAACCCAGATGCTCGGCGAGTTCCGCGACGAGTACTACCGCCGCGCCTACGTGCAGGCGCGCGCCAACGCCGACGGTGACGACGACAAGAGCGCGGCGGCGGGCGCTGCTGGCGCCAAGAAGCGGCAGCAGGACCGGCGTGTGGAGTCGGCATCTGCTGTCAAGATCCGGCAAGAGATGGCGGCGGCGGCAGCGACTGAGGCGGCCGAAGAGGCGGCGACGGCAAGTGCGGCGACCGAGGGCGAGGGCGGCGCGGCACGGGCCAGCAGCATGAGCGGCCGCCGGCTCGACCAGGACGCGCAGCACGTCCGGAACGTGAAGTCGATGCAGGCGTTGGGCGAGGAGACGGCGGCGCAGCTACACCGCGAGCACGGCCAGCACCACGACACGGCCGAGGAGCTATATCACCAAGATGGGGCGGCGGGCGGCGGGCTGTACACGACGATAGACCCGGCGACGCGGCGGCCGTCGGTGGTCCCGACCGACGGCGCGACATGGGGCTTCGGGCTCGTTGACACGATGGAGGCGCAGCACGGCGTGGCGTGTGACGCGTGCGGCACTTCCGCGGGATACCTCGAGCTGATCAGCAATGACGGCGGCCGCGACAAGCGCACTGTTTACGCATCGGGCTGCCCCAATCACTACTCTTACTGCACTGGGAAGCCGGGCGTCGCCGGCTGCGGCGGCGTCGGAGAGGAGGGCAGCGCGACGGAGGCAACGCTGCAGGCAGCGACGTTCGAGCTGCCGGCGCGGCCCGTCCTCATCGTCGCGCCCTCCGAGTACACCAACCTATTGTGCAACCGCGGCGCGATCGGCGTGGCGCTCAACGGCGCCTCCATCTTGTCGGGCGCGCTCGACCCGTCGTGTGCACAGCTGTCGGTGCCGAGTGACGCCGCGACTGCAGCGTGGCAGACGATCGACTTCTGCGGCGGCAGCCTCGGCATCTCTGGCGAGTACGGCTACCGCGTTGCGCCGTCCTGCCTGGTGGCGCAGGCGCGGCAGGCCGGGCACGCCGCGGCCGACGGCCACTCTCCGCAGGTGGGATGGGCACTCGATGGCTTCCCCGTGTACGGTCCGCATGGGCCGGGTGGCCGCGAGATGGTGCACGCGGCGCAAGGCTGCGTCGGCTCGATCTGCCTCGACGAGTGCTCCGGCATGCCTGGCGAGCTGCCGGGCGTCGACGGCTTCAAGTACCGCTACTACCTTGCGGGCGCGCTGTCCGACGGCCACTCGCTACCCGTGTCGCCGCGGCCAGGCGCGCGCGACGCGCCGTTCACGATGCACTGCCACCGAGGCTGCACGTGGCACGAGCTACGGCTGCGGCTGCCCAAGTGCTCGGGCGGGCTGGGCGTGGTGGACGGCTACGTGCCCCAGGCGCACGCTGGGCTTGGCGGCGCCGTGTACACGAGCGGTGCGGCGGTGGAGAAGCAGAGGCGCTGCTCTGAGTATTATGGCCTCTTCGAGCCGGCCAACGTGAGCGCGCCGTGGTCCAGGGAGTGGGGCGGTGACGCCAACGCCGACGGCGAGCGCGGCAGTGCAGGCGATAGCGCACGCGGTGGCGAGGGTGCGGGAGTCACGTCGATGGGGTGGGAGGGCTGGTTTGAGGCGAGCGCCGATCGCGCGCGCGCGGCGGCGCGCGGCTCCTGGGACGAGGCGGGCGTCTACCGACCTGACTACTCGCCAGCGGCCGCGACCGATGGCGGCGGGCTCGACGACGTCGAGTTTGAGGGGCCTGGTTGGTGGGGAGCCGGCGCGTGGGGTTGGGACGAGGGCGGAGGCGACGCTGCGACAAGCATGGCCGGCACGCGTAAGTCCCGTGGCGCTAGCGCCGAGCACAACACCGCAGCTAGTGTCGGCGTCGTCACTCGCAGCGACATCGCAGCGGCGTCCGCGGCGACGACGGTCCGCGAGTGGATCGTGTCCTCGCTGCCGACGTCACAGGGGGTTGACCGGCCCGCGGCGCTCGAGGTGACGGGCACGCGCATGACGAGGATGCGGCGTGGGGTGCTCCAGTTGACGGACTCGGCGCCGCACACTGGTGGCGCTGCGATCTTCGCGCTCCCGCCGCCGCACGGCGCCGCGCCGCCTTCGCGCACCTTCGCCGTCTCATTATCACTGCTCGCAGCGGGTGGCTCCGGCGGCGATGGCTTCTCGCTTTCGTACGGCGAGCTGCCCAACGACTACCTTGATGAGTTTGGCGGCGGCGATGGGCTGCGCCTGCAGTTGCGCACTGGCGTTGCGCAGCAGGCCGCGCTCGTGTACAACCGCACCGTGCTGCGCGCGCGCCACCTGCCCGCCGGTGCGTTGCGCGGCCGCTGGCTGCGCGTCGCGGTCCGCCACGACGAGGAGACGGGCTTTTCCGCGTGGCTCGGGCGCGAGGCCCTGTTCCAGGGCGTGCCGCTGCCTGGCTTCTCGCCGACGCGCTCGTGGCGCTTCGGCCTCGGCGCCAAGTGCGGGCTAATGGATGACAAGCATTGGGTCGACCAGCTGCGGCTGTCGCGCGGCGCCTCGCTCGGCGTCGGGTTCGCGCCGGTGCAGCTCTCGGTCAATGGCCGCGACTTCACCGATGGCGGTGCCGCCTCGCCCCAATTCTCCTACTACCCGCCACCCATCATCTCGTCGCTCTCTCCGGCGTCGGGGCCGCTCGCAGGCGCGACGCGCGTGCTGATGCGCGGCCATGGCCTCCGACGCGCCGTCGAAGCCTCTGCCGCCTCCAGCATCACCGTCGACCCCTCATCCTCCTCCTCCTCCTCCACCACCACTGCCATCTCCGGGTGTGACCCCGCCGCGTTCGGCGGCGCGTGCGACTCGGGGTACAAGTGCAAGTGGGGCGGATGCACGTGCGACGACGCTGTCGATTGCGCATGCCCCAATGTGACCGTTGCACGGTGGGATGCCGCCGCAGACGGCCTCGTCTGCGACACGCCCGACTGGAGCGGCACGTCGATCATCGGGCTGGCGTTGCCACGTGGCGACAAGGTCGACGTGGCTCTCAACGGCCAGGACTTCACGCCGGCGGGCGACTTCACCTTCACACGCCACCCACCGGTACCGCTAGGGTTTGACCTGCTCCAGCTCTCGCCACGTGCCGGGCCGACGCGCGGCGGGACCGTGGTCGAGCTGCGAGCGCCTGGTGGCGTGGCGGGCGGCACCGAGTACGTGTGTCGCTTCGGGCCTCAGGCGGCGGCCCGCGCGCCCGCAAGCCGCGACGGCGGCGACGCAGCGGCGGCGACTACGCTGCGCTGCGCTGCGCCCGCCGCGTCGACCGCGATGAGCGGTGGCAGCGGGGCGGGGCGTGTGCCACTGTGGCTCTCTCTCAACGGCCAGCAATTCTCGCCACTCGGGCTGCCCGGTGAGGCCTACGAGTATGTGGCGCCCGCCGTTCTGAGCTCAGTCTCGCCCAGCGCGGGGCCCGCCGACGGCGCGACGCGTCTCGTGCTCTCGGGCGTGTGGGCGGCGACGGCGCAGCCGTTGGAGAAGCTCTCGTGTCGGTTTGGCGAGCTGACCGTGCGTGCGAGCCGCGGCGAAGGTGGCACGCTCGTGTGCCTTGCGCCGGAGGCGCCGATGAGCCAGCGGAGCGTGCGGCGGCTCGATGCGACGCAGCTGCGCACCAACCTGACCGAATATGCAAGCTGGTGGTCGACGCTGCCATCAACTGGCGTCGGCTATTTCGCGCAAGACGCCGGTGTGGCGCTCGAGCCGCCGTCCGACGACGGCCAGCAAGTCTCGCTTGAGGTGTCGCTCAACGGGCAGGACTATTCGGCGAGCGGCGTGGCGTGGACGTGGCTGCCGCCGCCGCAGATCGACGGCTCGATGCCACTGAGCGGACCAGCCGCGGGCGGCACGCTCGTCGAGCTGCGCGGCGATGGCTTCGCCAGCGCGCCGCACCCGCAGTGCCGCTTCGGCGCGACCGTCGTCGAGGCGGTGGTCGCCGAGGCTGAGTGGGTGACAGCAGAGGCGCCGCTGTCGGAGCGCGACTGGGGCGAGGCGGGTGCACGGCAGCGCCGTCTACTCACGCTGCGCTGCGACCCCACGCCGCCCGCTGTGGTGAACGGCGGCGGTGCCGCCGATGCCGGTACCGGAGGCAGGAGTGGGACCGTCAAGCTCGAGGTGACGCTCAACGGGCAGGACTTCGTGGACGCCGGGCTGACGTTCACCTATTACGAGCCGCCTCCACTGCTCGGTCTCAGCCCGGCACTTGGTCCCGTGGCTGGCAACACGCTCGTGCAGCTGCAAGGAGAGGCGCCTCTGCACAACGGGTCGCTCTACCCGGCGTGGAGTGCCGAGTACATCTGCCGCTTCGGCCGTCGGCACACATTCGACGCCAACGGCACGGCGGTCGAGGCGGAGGCGGGGCAGCTCGTCCCCGGCGCGCTCGGCGCTGCGGGGCATGCAACCGCCGAGGGCGACGCGCTATGCACGACGCCGAAGGTGCCGGCCATCGGCTCGACCGCTGTCGAGCTCTCGCTCAATGCGCAGCAGTACGGCGCGGTCGCGTTGCCGTTCGCGTACCACGCGCCGATCGTGACAGTCGGCGTCGCGCCGCGTACCGGCCCCGTGGTCGGTGCCACCGACGTCCTCGTCCGACTTGGCAACGTCTCGTTGACGGCAGCGGCGCTTGGGGCGCTGCCGCTGCGCTGCGTATGCCGTTTCTGGCAGGTCGAGTTTGGCGCTGACGTCGCAAGCCGCATTCAGCTCCCCGACGAAGCCGACTTTGCGGCAGTGGCCGCTGCCGCGGCCAATGCCACCGCCTCTGGAGGCAGCAGCAGTGCCGCCAGCGCCGACACCGATACCGGCAGCTGGGACGGCGACGCCTGGGACACGGCTAGCAGCGCGGCGCTCGCCGCGGCGCTCGTGGCGGGCGGCGACGCCGCCGAGCAGCTCACGCTGCGCTGCCAGGTGCCACGGCTGGGAGAGGTCATGAACGCAGACGGTAGCGACCTGCCTGGTGGCGAGGTGGCGCCGATTGCCGTGTCGCTCAACGCGCAGGACTTCACCGCGCCCGGCGCCACATTTGGCCTGTACGCGCAACCGCACGTCTCGTCCGTCTACCCGACGGCAGGACCGCTCACCGGCTCGACAAACATCACTGTGCGTGGGGACGGTCTCTTCGGGCTGGGCGAGCGGCTGATGTGCCGCTTCCGCCTCGATGGCGGCGAGCGCCAAGCGTACCGCGCCTTCAACAACGCCAGCCACGGCGAGCCGGCCCAGCAGGAGTACCTCGAGGATGAGGCCGAGAGGCGCGCGCTGCGCCTCCTCTCGCAGCAGCCGCTCGAGTCGACGGTGCGCGGCGCCGCCGCCGCCGCTGACGCGCAAGTCCTCGCCACCCACCTGCCCGTGCTCGTGCCCGCCACGTATGAGCCGTCAACTGGAAACCTACTCTGCGTGTCGCCCGACGTGCGCGTGGGCGCGACGCGCGCTGCCGCGGGCCTAATCGTCGACACGGCCGCCGCCAGCGCCGCGGGCGTTGACAGCGCGCTGCAGTGGCGTGTCGAGGTGTCCGCCAACGGCCAGCAGTTTTCCGCGGACGAGGTGCGCTTCGGGCAGTATCCGCACCCCATCGGATCCGACCTGCTGCCTTCGGGAGGGCCGCTCGCTGGTGGCACTGCCATCGAGGTTACTGGCTCCGGCCTCATCAATGGCTCCGAGTATCTGTGTCGCTTTGGCGCCAATCGGCTCGAGGTGCCGGCACGGATGGACTTTGTGGCTGACGGCGGCTCCGGCGCACTCCACTGCCAGGTGCCGCCGCGCGCTTCGTGTGAGCCGGAGGGCGCAGCGGCCACCGGCGTGTCAGCCGTCCAGATCTCCCTCAACGGACAGCAGTGGTCGGACACGCAGCTCGGCATCGACTACTTCACGCCGCCCGCCGTGCGCAGTTTCACGCCGCGCGCCGGCCCGCAGGCTGGCGGCGTGGCGGTGCGCATCTATGGCGACCACTTCCGAACGCCGCTCGCTGTTGCCCGTCACCGCCAGCCGCCGCTCGTGTGCAACTTCGACGGTGTCGCGGTCGAGGGCACTCTCGACACCAGCGGCGGCGGTGAGCCGAGCGTCCGGTGCGTTGCCCCCGAGCGGACCGTCGGTGCGGTGCCAATCGAGCTCACCTTCAACGGGCAGGACTACACGGCCAATGGCGTCACTTGGCTCTCGTACGTGGTGCCGTCCCTCTCGCACGTGCTGCCGCCCGCCGGCCCGGCCGACGGGGGCACCGCCCTCGTGCTGTTCGGCCGCCACCTCTCGCTGCCCGCGCCGCACGATGCTTCCCACGGCAGCTACGTCTGCGGCTTTGGCGACGACGGCGGTGGCCTCCCCGTGGTCGTCGTCAATGCTACGCATGCTGCGGCCGCCGGCGGACACGAGACGCTCGCGTGCGTCGCGCCGCCGCTCACGAGCCTGGGCGCTGCCAGTGCGCTGCCGATGACGGCGTCGTTGCGCGTGGCACTGCACGAGCCGCACGTTCATCAGTGGTCGGACGCGGCGAACGCGATCGGCTATGGCTACTACGAGCCGCCGCTCGTTACGGCGCTGTCGCCACGCACCGGCCCCGTCGGTGGCGGCACTGTCGTCGCCGTGTCTGGCGCGCACTTTGGGCGGTACCTCAACACAACAGCGCTGCCGATGCCGCCGCTCGATGCAGCTGAGACGGCGCGCCTGGCCACCGCAGCCGCCGCCGGCCTTCCGATCGACACCGAACTGCAGCGGTGCGTGTTGGGCGACGCCGCCGAGGCCGCTGTCGTTCTGGTCGCTTCAAATGAGCTCGTGTGCACGACGCCGCCTGTCGGTCAGGCGGGGCACGTCGGCGCCATCGCACTCAGCTTCGACGACGTGGCAGCCGACACCGCCAGCCTCGCTGGTGGCGAGCTGGTGCTGGTAGGTGGCGCCGTGGCGCAGGCTGGCGTGCTGAGGCTTGGGAGCAGCGGTGGCGGCGGCAGCGGCAGCGGCGGCGGCAGTGCCGGTGCTGCGCCGGAGGCGTGGGGCGGCATGCTGCTCGTGTACGGCCTCGAGGCGCCGCACATCGACTCGTTCGACGTCTCGTTCGAGCTGGCGCTCGCCCGCCCCGCAGCCATCGGCCCGCGCCAGGTAGCAGGTGGCGTGGCACTCTCGTTTGGACCGCTCTCGCCGGGCGACCGCGTCGACGAGCTCGGCGTCCGGGTCGGGATGGCTTTGCGGCTCAACCCGACGACGGGGCTGGCCCTGCTGTGGCATGGCGTCGTGGTGGCGAGCGGCCCGCCTCCCGGCTCCAACTCATGGGTGCCTGTGCGTGTGCTCGCCAACGGCACGCACGTGAGCGTCTGGCAGAATGGCGTGCGTGCCATTGTCGATGCGCCCGTCGACCTCCGCGTCAACACCACTTCCTCAAACGCAACAACTGCGGCCGATGGCGCATCGCTGGCGAGCGTGCAATCAGAGGATGGCTCGCAGCCGTGGCGCTTCGCGCTGGGCGGGCGCAGCGTGCGGCTCGATGATGATGGTTACGATTTTGACTTCAACGGTGAGCTGTACCCGTCGTACGTGGCGCGGCTGCGTATCGAGGCCGCCGGGCTGCTGCCTTCGCTCACGCTGCCGCTGCGCGAGTCGCCCAACGGCCAGCAGTTCACGGCGGCGGTGCCTAGCGGCGCAGGTGACGCCAACTTCACGTACCTGCTGCCGCCGGTGCTCAAGGGGATCTCACCAGCAAGTGGCGCGCACTTCGGCGGCACGCGGCTGCTGCTGAGCGGCGCCAATTTGCACGGCGGCGACGACTACCGCTGCCGCTTCCATGCCACCGCCGCCGTCACCGCTACTGTGGCGGCCTCGTATGACGCCGCAGCGAGCAGTGGCACCAACGGCGGTGGCGGCGGTGGCGGCGTTCGGTGCACCACGCCGCTGATGCCAGCCACCACATGGGCCAACGTGTCGCTCACACTCAACGGGCAGCAGTTTACGGACGCATCGATGCACTTGCCGTTCGCCGTGGTGGGCAACCGTCTCGGCGGGTCTTCCGATGACTACTGGACGCTTGGGCGCTTCTACGCTCGGCACGTCGACGCGTGCGCTGCCACCGGCGTGGCGGCTGACGCGGTGGTGGCCGAGGACAGGGTGCGCGGCAATGGCACGTGCACGTCGCCCGGCGTCGAAGGGATTCGTGTGCGCCCCGCGCTTGGCCCATCGGCGGGCGGCACGGTTGTGCAGCTAGTGGGCATCGCGTTCGAGGGCGGCACCGACTACCGCTGTCGCTTCTCGCTCGACGGCAGCGGCGCCAACTGGTCGGTCACGACTGCTCGCCTCGAGCTCGCGACAGATCAGCGTGCTCACCACCACCTCACCGACGCGGCGGGGCTACCGATCGAGCCATGGCTGCTCAAAGACACCAATCGCACGGCGCCTCTGCAAGTGCTGACCTGCCTGGCGCCGCCGCGCGACCGGATGTTGCCGGGAAGCTTCCTAGATGGCGGGCTAAGCCTGGTGCAAATCTCGATCAACGGCCAGCAGTACTACGGCTCAAACGAGACCTTCTTTCGATACCACGCCCCAGTGCAGCTCTCGCGCATCTACGTGGGCACGGGCCACCAGGCGGGCGGCACACGCGTCAACCTCACGTTCGCCAACGGCACGACACCGGCCGTGCCCGACTCGGAAGAGCCGACCGTCTGCCGCTTCGGCGAGCAAACGGTTCCCGCCACTATCGACCAGGACGGCGCGGGCGAGCCGGCACTGCATTGCCTCACGCCACCAGAACCCTTCTTCGCGGCGGGCTCGGCTGGTGCTCCCGACGTGTCGCACGCTGGAGGCCACTCGCTGCCCGATGGCATGCGTCTGACGGGGTCCGCCCGCCTTGCTGCATACTCGTCCGCCGCATATGGTAGCTACGTCGGCGGCGGCGACAGCGGCGCAAGTGGCACCGGCTCTGATGCGGATGCGCATATCGGTGGCTCAATGCTGCAGCTCACCTCGGCAGCGCCGTACGCTGCTGCGCACTAGCGCTTCACTTTGCACGCATTATAATGCACGACTCATGCCTAACCCCCGTCCCCATTTGGCAGGTTTGCTCACCGCGCCGACTCGGGCAGCGCTGCTGTCAGGCTCGATGCTCAGGCCGCCGTGACGGGCGAGCCGGCGGTGGCGCCGTGGCTGGCGATATCGCTGCTCGTGCGGCTGCGTGGCACCAACAGCCAGTCAGGACTTTCGGTCTCTTACGGCGACCTGCCGCCTGAGTCGGCCGCTGAGGCCGCCGCACACGCGCGCGCCGCCGCCGCCACAGCCACTGCGACGTCAGTTGGCGGCGCGGCCGTCATCGCTGCTGGCGAGGCGGAGGCAGCGGCGGCCGTTGCCGCGGCGCCACCGCTTGGGCTTGGCGAATGGGGCGCCGGCGGCGGACTGCGTCTCTCTCTCTTCACTACGCGCCGCGTATGCCGCACACATTCTGAGCTCGCACCCTGGACCAGCACATCCATCGTGGCCCTGCTCAAACGCCGACGCCCCTATCCCCTCCCTCCCTCCGCTCCCGACAGGAAAATTCGCCGTACGCGTTGCCCCTGATTGCGTCCCAGTCGCTGGCGCTCCGGTACGCCGGCACGCCGCTGTTGGAGCCGATCGACATCGAGCCGCCGCTGCTCGGCGACACGCCCTTTTGGGTGCAGCTGCGCTACGATGCGCGCGGCCTCCACCTCTCGCTCAACGGCTCATCGTATGTGGAGGCCCTCGCTGTGCCCGGTTGGGCGCCGAAACCGCATTGGGCAGCGGGTGTTGGCGCCTTCTCCTCCGAGCCTGAGGCGGGTTTTGTCGGCATCGACGAGGTGTCTGTGCTGCGGATGGCGGTGTGGCGCGGCTCGGCCGTCTGGCCGATCGCGCAGCCGGTGCGCGTCTCGCTCAACGGCCAACAGCTCTCACCCGGCGGCGCCAGTGCGCTAAGCTTTGTGCGCTTCGGCGCACCGTCGCTCCGGGCCGTCTCGCCTGCGGCGGGGCCGGCGGCAGGCGGCACGACGGTTGTCATCACCGGCGCCAACCTGCGTGGCGGCGACGACTACCTGTGCAAGTTTGGCGACATCGTCGTGCCGGCCACATACACCAACGACACCCTAGACGATGTGCGCTCGTACTCCGTGGCCGTGCGCAGCTACAACCTTTCCGCACGCCGCTACGTTTCGATTTGGCAGCCCGATGACACGCCAGCCGCGCCGTGGCGGCCGTCAGAGCCGGCCTATCCTGCGAGCATCATCCATTGCGTGGTACCCGCCGCCGCCAGCATGGCGCTCGGACCGGTGACGTTGCAGGTGACGCCCAACGCGCAGCAGTACTACGGCAGTCTCAGCTACGTGTACTTCGACGCTGATGTGGCGATTCTTGGAATGTCGCCGACCTCGGGCCCCGAGCTCGGCGGGACACGCGTCGCCATCGGCGGCGCGGCGCTCGAGCTGGGCTCGCACTACGTGTGCGACTTCAATGGCACCGTTGTGCCGTCAACGATGCCTGCGGCCGACCGGCTCGAATGCTATGCGCCAGCCACGGCGGGGGTGGGCACCGACACGCCGGTGCTGGTGTCGCTCAACGCGCAGCAGTTCGTGCGCAACGCGAGCGAGGGCTTCACATACTACGAGCACTCGCACGTGGGCGGCTTCAGCCCGACGAGCGGACCGGCAGCGGGCGGCACGCTCGTGAACATCAGCGGCGTCGGCTTTGGCGACGGCTCGCACTACGTGTGCGCGTTTGGCGCGGAGGTGGTGGTGGCGACGAACTCGGCAGATGGCGTGATCTCGTGCTTTGCGCCGGCGGCGACGGCGGGTCTGGGCGTGTCGCTCGAGGTGTCGCTCAATGCGCAGCAGTACACGGTGGAGGGGATGCAGTACCACTACCACGGCGTTCCGGTGGTGAGCGGCTTTTCTCCGTCGTCTGGTCCGTCGTCGGGCGCGACACACGTGGTGGTGAGCGGCTCTGCGTTTGGGAACGGCTCGGACTACCGTTGCAAGTGGGGCTCGTGCGGCGCGGAGGGGTGCGAGAGCGGGTGGAGCTGCGGCTCGTGCGTGGTGAACGGCACGTTTGCGGAGGACGCGGCGACGGGTGTGCAGACGGTGACGTGCGACGCTCCGCCGCTGTCGGGCGTCGACGTGGGCGGGGTGTTGGCGGCATCGGTGCTTCTGGAGGTGTCGCTCAACTCGCAGGAGTACACGCAGAGCAACGCGTCGCTGCTGTCGTACTCGTACTACGTGCCCCCGGTGCTGACGGGCGTGTCACCTGCGCTGGGCCCGCACCTCGGCTCGACGCGGCTCCGCGTGTACGGCAGCGCGTTGGACGGCATGGGCTCGCACTACGTGTGCCGCTTTAACGAGAGCGAGACGCCCGCGGCGCTCGACGACGCAGGGACGGGCGATGTGCTGTGCCAGGCGGCGCCGTCGGGCGTGCTTGGCAACGCGAGGCTGCGCGTGTCGCTCAACGGGCAGCAGTTCGAGGCGTCCGACGTGCAGTACGGCTACTACCTGGAGGCGCAGGTCGCCAGTATCGCGCCGGACGCGGGCCCGACGGTGGGCGGCACGACTGTCATCATCGAGGGCGTCGCGCCGCTTAGCAGCGGCGACAGCATGACGCCCGACTACCGCTGTGACTTCGGTTCTACCGTCCTCCCGGCGCAGCTGGTCGGCGAGGCACTTACATGTGTCACCCCTGCAGGCATGTCGGCGGGCGCCACGGCAGTAGAGGTCTCGCTCAATGGGCAGAACTACTCGAGCGGCAGCGGCGTCACCTACACATTTGTGCAGCCGCCCGACCTGACGGCGCTTGCCAATCTGTTTGGCGGCCGCCGGCTGGATACCGACGGCGAGGCCGCAGATGCCACCAACGCCGCCGACGCAACCGACGCCACGGACACCGCCGATAGTGTCGACAGGACGGGTGACTCAGCCGCCGACGACGTCGTCGAAGTCGTGGACGGAGGCGGCCTGTTGGACGGCCGTCGGCTAACGGCGCACGCGCTGGCACAGGGCCGCGTGCCGATCTCGCCTTCATCGGGCCCTTTGCTCGGCGACACGCTGCTGAGTATCTACATTCCAAACTACGGTGGCGGCTCGGGCTACCGGTGCAAGTTCCTCGAGGGCTTCCTAGGCGAGGGCGCGCTGCCACGGCAGACGGTCTTTGCCACGTACGACGCCGACGACCAGAGCCTGCGTTGCTATACGCCCCCGCTACCTCGCGCCGGCGCTGTCGACATCCAGGTCTCGCTGAATGCGCAAAACTTCCAGCGCCACCCACTCAACTTCACCGCGTTCGAGATGCTGGAGCTCCACTCTCTCTCGCCCGCCACCGGCCCTGAGCGCGGCAACACCACCGTGCTGGTGACCGGCGCGACCTTCGACTCGGCATCGCCGGACACCGACTACGTCTGCCGATTTGGCGGCGCGTCGCGCGCCGCGCTCGTTGCACCGGCTACGTGGCTCAATGCGTCGGTCATGATGTGCGCGTCGCCGGCGCGTGAGGCGTTCCTGCCGCAGACGGTGTCACCGCCGCTGCTCGACATCGACCTGCTTCTCGACGAACTGATGGTGCCGACGCCCCCCGGCGTCACGCACCGGATGCGCGGCGACGCGGTGCTCACCGCCGAGGCGCTCCAGCTGACTGACGCCAACAAACCGCGCCAGCAGGGCGCCTTCGCCGCGGCGCCGCCGCGCCCCGAGTTGCCGATTGTGTACATGACGGCCGAGTTTGATCTGCTGCTCGGAGGCGGCGACGGCGATGGCGGCGACGGGGTGCAGGCCTACTTTGGCACGCCTCCCGGCAGCGCCAGCGGCACGTCCCGCGGCGACGACGGCAGCGACAGCGGCGAATGTTGGCTCGCATCGTGGCCCGCGTGCGACGGCCGTGACGACAACGGCGACGGCAAAGGCGACGATGGTGACGAGGACGACAGCTTCGCCTTCGACTTTGAGGCGCCGCGGCCCGACGGCGTTGGCGTCCTGCTGTATACGGGGAGCCATTACACGCTGGAGGACACCCCGGCGCGCGGCTATGCACAGCAAGTGCGCATCTTCCACGACGGAAAGCGTGTGTGGCAGCAGGATGTCAACGGGCTGCGCACTAATCTGCTCCAGCTCGTGACGCTCGAGGTGTACGCCGAGCCGGCCACGTACGGCGTGCGAGTCCAAAACCCCTCGTCTGGTGGCGGCCATCGCGGCGGTGGCTACGCGCCGCCGCGTGTGCTCCTGCGCGTCAGCCTGGACGGATCGCCGCTCACAGATCCGATCGAGCTTAGCGGCTGGCGGCCGCAGCCGCACTGGCGCTTCGGTGTGATGGCGCGCGCGGGCGACGTGACAGGCGACCGCCACTGGCTGCGCGCGCTTCGCGTCACGGCATCGCACCTGCCAAATGTGGCGAGCGTGCCGGTGCGCGTCGCTGCCAACGCGCAGCAGTTCTCGACTGATGACGTGGTCTTCACATACTACGGTGGCGCATCCTTCCAGCAAGCTCGCGCGCCGCCGCAGACCGGCCCGCTGACGCTCTCTTCGGTGTCGCCGGCGTCCGGCCCTGTCGCTGGCTCGACGGCGATCGTGCTGAGCGGCGCCAACATGCACGGAGGCGACGACTATCGCTGCCGCTTCGACAGCGAGACCGTCGTGCCTGCGAGCTACGCAGCAGCCCCTGGCGAGGCGAGCTGGCGCGGCCCGTCGGGCAGTGTGCGCCACCCGGCGGGGCACATCCGCTGCGTGGTGCCATCAGCCCTGCGTGGGCGCAGCGGCACCATTGTCATCGAGGTCTCACCCAATGCGCAGCAGTATGCTGGCCAAGTCAATTACACGTACACGTCTGCTGCCACGGCCATCCTGGGCCTCTCGCCGACGTCGGGGCCGGTGCTTGGTGGCACACGTGTCGCCATTGGCGGCGCAGCGCTCGAGCTGGGCTCGCACTATGTGTGCGACTTCAATGGCACCGTTGTGCCGGCAGGCCTCGCGCCGTCTTCGGTTGCGCAGTACGTCGCCTTCACCAACCGCCACGTCGGCGCGCCGCTGCCGCAGGCGCCCGCCCCCGCCGCGACGACACCAATGCTGCGCCGGCCGCTGTTGGTCGACGGTGTTTCGCATCGCGCGCTGGGACTGCGCGCGCAGCGGTGCGACTCCTGGGACAACAGCGACTTTACCGACGAGCTCGAGCGAGTCTCGGCTGCGGTCGCCGCGTGCGAGGCGCGCCAGACGTGCGAGGCGGTCTACTACAATGAGTGTGACGAGCCGCCGTACCCACTCTACCTGTGCCCTCTCACGCTGAGCTATGCCGACGACGCGGCAACGCCTGGCTGCCCATTTCTGAAGATCGAGAGCTTCGACCGTGTCGAGGGCGTCCACTGCCTAGGCAAGCAGTATGGCAGCTACAGCTCTGTGCAGCAGGCGGTTGCGGCCTGCTCGAACGACCCCAACTGCGGCGCCGTGTATGACCACCAGTGCGACGGCAGCGGCGGCGACGTCTACCTGTGCCCGAAGCGCAGCGACTTCGTCTACGAGGCGGAGGGCTTCCTGTCGGACGCCGCGTACGAGGTGCCGACGCACGCGCCGTCGGGTCGCGGCTCTTGCATCTACTTCCGCCCGCCGAGGCGTCAGACCATCAACTGCTCGACCGTCGCGACTGTGCCGCACACGGGGCATGACACGCCGGTGCTGGTGTCGCTCAACGCGCAGCAGTTCGTGCGCAACGCGAGCGAGGGCTTCACATACTACGAGCACTCGCACGTGGGCGGCTTCAGCCCGACGAGCGGACCGGCGGCGGGCGGCACGCTCGTGAACATCAGCGGCGTCGGCTTTGGCGACGGCTCGCACTACGTGTGCGCGTTTGGCGCGGAGGTGGTGGTGGCGACGAACTCGGCAGATGGCGTGATCTCGTGCTTTGCGCCGGCGGCGACGGCGGGTCTGGGCGTGTCGCTCGAGGTGTCGCTCAATGCGCAGCAGTACACGGTGGAGGGGATGCAGTACCACTACCACGGCGTTCCGGTGGTGAGCGGCTTTTCTCCGTCGTCTGGTCCGTCGTCGGGCGCGACACACGTGGTGGTGAGCGGCTCTGCGTTTGGGAACGGCTCGGACTACCGTTGCAAGTGGGGCTCGTGCGGCGCGGAGGGGTGCGAGAGCGGGTGGAGCTGCGGCTCGTGCGTGGTGAACGGCACGTTTGCGGAGGACGCGGCGACGGGTGTGCAGACGGTGACGTGCGACGCTCCGCCGCTGTCGGGCGTCGACGTGGGCGGGGTGTTGGCGGCATCGGTGCTTCTGGAGGTGTCGCTCAACTCGCAGGAGTACACGCAGAGCAACGCGTCGCTGCTGTCGTACTCGTACTACGTGCCCCCGGTGCTGACGGGCGTGTCACCTGCGCTGGGCCCGCACCTCGGCTCGACGCGGCTCCGCGTGTACGGCAGCGCGTTGGACGGCATGGGCTCGCACTACGTGTGCCGCTTTAACGAGAGCGAGACGCCCGCGGCGCTCGACGACGCAGGGACGGGCGATGTGCTGTGCCAGGCGGCGCCGTCGGGCGTGCTTGGCAACGCGAGGCTGCGCGTGTCGCTCAACGGGCAGCAGTTCGAGGCGTCCGACGTGCAGTACGGCTACTACGAGCATGTCGAGCTCTTGGGTGTCTCGCCCAGCGCCGGGCCGTCGGACGGCGCGACCAAAGTCGTCATCGACGGGCGCCGCTTCGCGAGCGGCGATAGCATGACGCCTGACTACCGCTGCGCCTTTGGCGACGACCTTGACGCTGCCATCATCCTCCCGGCGCAGCTGGTGGGTGAGGCCCTCACTTGCGTGACCCCGTCGCTGCCCGCGGGGGCTACACAACTCCGCCTCACGCTCAACGGCCAAGACTATGCCAACTCATCGCTCGTATTCGACGTTTTGGAGCCGGCGGTCATATCATCGCTCTCGCCTGCGGTTGGGCCGTTCTCGGGTGGCACGTACATTATCATGTCGGGATCTGGCCTCGGTGGCGGGCCCGATAGCCTGTGCCGCTTCACCAACGGCTCGTACAACGACACCACTGCAGCTGGCAACACCGCCGGCGGTGGCGCTGGCGAGGCGGGATCGGGCTTCGATGGCTCCGGCGATTTTGGCTCCGGCGACTTTGGCTCGGGCTCCGGCGAGTTGGATGCCGACGGGGGTGGCGTCGCTGCAGGTGGAGAATCCAGCGGCGGCGGCGCCCTAGTGACGACACGCGCTACGTACATCGCGGCGCTTGACGCGCTTGCGTGCTACTCGCCGCCCGACGCGCGCGCGCCTGTGAATGTAACACTCAACGGGCAGCAGTACGTGCCGACGGACATGGCCTTCTACCCTGAGCCCTCGATAGCGACGCTCAGCCCGACGAGCGGACCGCTGCACGGCGGCACCGCGATCGCCGTGAGCGGTGCGGCGCTACCGGTACACCTCGAGTCGGCTGCGCGGTGCGGCATCGGTGCCGACCTTGCACCCGCGACGCTGTCGGGCGACGACGGCTCGGAGGCCCGGTGCACGGCGCCACCGCTGTGGCGGGCGGGCGTGCACGTCGCCGGTATTGAGCACCTGGCTGCGACGCCACGTAGCTACGACGCGGCGGGCGTCACCTGGCACGACTTTGACAACGTGCCGGGCGGAGCGACGCTACTCGGCACCGCCGCCGTCACCGACGGGGAGCTGCGGCTGGGCGGTGCCACCGGTGCGGGCTCGGCGCTCCTCGAGCCGCGGCTGCCCGCAGCAGGGCTGCCGCGGCTGACACGCTTCGAGGCGTCGTTCTTTGTGTGGGCACCCGCGCAGAGCCCCAACCAGTCGGCGTACGAGCCACGGCCCAACCTAACCGATCCGGCGCTTGGACTGCCGGTCACAATGGTGCGGCCCGAGCTACAGATCCCTCCGGAGATCTGGCCCAAGGAGGGCGAGCGCGACGACCACGAGACCGGCGGCGGCGAGGCGGCAAGCGGCTACTCGCTCTCGTTCGGTGACCTGCGCCGACCGGCGCCGACCGGTGCAATGGGCGTGACCAACCGCGCCAACGCGCCGGCTCGGCCGTTTGGCGCCGCGGGCGCTGGGCGCGGGCTGCGCGTCGTCTTCTCGCTCTCGTCGCCTCATCTGGCGGGGCTCAACCTCGGTCGCTGCCTTGAGGACCAGCCCGTGCCGCGCGGACCGGGCGGTGACGCGCCCGCCGAGGCGGCGTACGGCGACGCGCCCGCCGACGAGAGCTGCCGGTGGCGCGCGGTCCGCTCCGACGTCATCGAGGTGCAGCTCGACGGGGCCGTGCTGGCACGCGTCCTTGTGGCGCGTAACCTTTCGTCCAACTGCTGGGCCAAGGTCGAGGTGGGCGTCGACGTGCTCGGCAAGCTGTCCGTCACACACAACGACGTGATTTACATCAACGGAGTGCAGCTGCCGCCCAAGTGGTACGATGTCGAGCCGGGTGACGAGGTCGCCGGCGTGCTGCCCCGCTGGACCTTCGGGCTGGGCGCGAGCGCCGCGCCGCCAGATGCAACGCCGGCGCCCGTGGCTGAGCCGGTGCGCATCGACAACTGGCGGCTCTCGAGCGATCTGCTCGTCGAGGGACGCGACAGCGTGCCGCTCCGCATCGGCGTCAATGCGCAGCAGTACACGGCCGACCTGCCCTACGCCTACTACCGGCCGCCCATCCTCTCCGAGGCGGTGCCGAGCTCGGGGCCGAGCGCTGGCGGCACGATGGTGAGGCTCTACGGCCATGGCCTCGGGCGCGGCTCGCACCGCACGTGCCGCTTCGCGCCGTTTGCCGGCCTTAGCACCACCACCGGCGGCGGCGGTGTGGGGGGCGGTGGCGGCGGCCCGGTCGAGGTGCACGCGAGCCTTGCGAGCGACACGCACGGCGAGCACGTCCGCTGCCTGACCCCCACTGGCGGCGCCATCAACGCGAGCGCCGCCGCAGCCAGCCTGCGCATGGGCGCTGCCACGGCTTGGGGCGGCGCGGGGGGGCTCGGCTGGGGCGATGCCGCGCTGCAGCCACTGATACTCACGCTCAACGGTCAGCAGTACCACGCGTCGCCGGGGGCGACCTTCACCTTCACCGCGCTGCCCGCGCCGCTCGACGTGTACCCGCTCAGCGGGCCGCTTGTCGGCGGCACCGCGCTGCGCGTGCGCGTCGCAGCGGGCGGGCTGCTTGGCGGTGACCGGTACCGCTGCCGCTTCGACGCCACCGCCGACGGCGACTCGGGCGGCGGAGGAGGAGGCGAGGTGAACATCACAGTGGAGGCGACCGTTGATGCGGCCGGTGGCGGCGACGCACTGCTCTGCGACGCGCCCCCCTTGCCGCTCGGCAGCGCCGCCAACGCTTCGATCTTCGTCGCGATCAACGGCCAGCAGTTCTCGAACGGCAGTGTGGTCTATGCGTACTATTCACCACCCGCGCTCAGCACGACGCTGCCGCTCGGCGGGCCGTCGGACGGCGGCACAGCCATCCGCGTCTTTGGCGCGGGCCTGCTGGGGCTGCCGTCTGGCGCCAACCACACCACGCACTGCCGGCTGGGTGGGGTCGTGTCGCGCGCGACCTTCGACGTCGGCGGCGGCGCGCTGCTGTGCGCATCGCCGCCCGACACCGACGCCGCTGCCGGCTACGCCCTCGACACCGCGTCGCTGCTGCTCCGCGGCGACGCGCGACTTTACGACGACGACGTGGTGCGGCTCACCGAGAGCGGGCTGCCGCTCGAGCGCATATCTGGCGGCCTCGGCTCGATTGGGCACGCGCTGCTGCCGGTGCCGACGGCGGCGTGGGCGGGCGCCTCGGAGGCGTACTCGCCCCAGCGCGCCTTCCGCGCCGAGTTCCGCACATATCTCGGCATGCCGCCACGTGGCCACGGCCTCTCGTTCTCGTATGGTGACCTCGCGCCAGTGACGGAGCCCCGCACAAAGAAGTCGCGACTCGACGACGCTGCAGCGCTGCTCGGCGAGGCGGGCGGTGGCGCCGGCCTGCGCGTGCTGCTTCGCACCGGCGCCGCCTTCCGCAGGACGGTGTCGCTGCGCTCGTTTGGCGAGGTTCACGTGCTGCACGACGGCGCGCTCCTAGCGAGCTGCCCGCTGCCGCTGCGGATGCCGCACCGCGTGTCGGCGCACCGCGGCACCCCGTGGCAGCAGGTGGTCGTCGAGTACCGCACGCAGGAGGTGGTGCTCGCGCCGGCGACCGCCACCAAGGGCGGGGACAACCCGGCTCACCCGCACCCGCCGTCGCCGGGGCTGCATGTGTCCGTCGACGGCGTCGCGTGCGTCGACGGGATGGTGCTGCCGGGCTGGCGGCCACGCCCAGGCTGGGGCTTTGGTTGGGGCGCGCGCGCTGCCGCACAGGTGTGGACGAAGGGGGCGCGTGTGGCGCGCGGCTCCGACCAGTGGATCCGCGCGGTGCACGTGCGCGGCGGCGCGAGGGTCGAGACGACGCCGGTGCCGCTGCAGCTAACGGGCAACCTGCGCCAGTGGTCAGAGCCAATCCTGTGGAGGTACGAAGGCCGCGCGCGGCCGATTCGCCTCGCGCCGAGCGTCGGGCCCGTCGGCGGCGGCACGATCCTGGCGGTGCATGGCGTCGAGCTGCATGGCGCGGGGCCGCACCGCTGCCTGCTTAGCGCCGACAGTGGTGGTGGTGGCGGCAGCGGCGATGGGATGGTGACGCACGAGCTCGAGGCGGCGTACCGGACCGACGGCACGCTCGAGGTGGAACGCGCCGCCGCCAAGCAGAAGTACGCGGCGGCGACGGTGGCGACGCGCGTGCGCGAGCTGGAGGCGGCGCAGCTGGTGGTCGCCAAGGCGACGGCGTCGGTGGTCGTCGTGGCGCGTGCGGCCGAGGCGGCGGCCGCCGCCGCGCTTGCGGACGCAGAGGCTGATCTGGGCGACGCTCGGGCGGACGCGCTGCGGACGCGGCTCGACGCCGTCTCCGTGGTCTGCACGCTGCCAATGCGGTCGGCGCTGCCGGCAGTGCTGTCGTCGGCCGCCGCGCTGCGCGTGCGTGTGACGACCAACGGGCTGCAATTCAGCGCAATCGCCGACGCACCGACGTTCTCGTACTACGCGGCCAACGTCAGCCTGGGCCCGTCGCTGCCGCTGCTGGTGCCCGCGTCGGGCCCCACCGCCGGTGGCACCATCGTCGAGATGCCCCTCGCCGGCCTCGCCGACGCTGCGTGGTTTGCGGCCGCCGGCGAGGAGGAGGCAGGCTCGGGTATCGATGGCTCGGGCTCCGGCGACTACGGCTCTGGCCCCGGCAGCGACGGCGACGACGGTGACGACGCCGGGCTCGGTGACGGTGCGGCGACGGTAGCAGCGCTGCGTGCGGACGCGGCGTCGCTGTGCTACTTCAACGGGACGGCGCATGCGCAGGCGGCGAGCGCCGCAGCTGCAGCAGCGCGCGCGGCAGCGGCAGCGGCGGCCGAGGCGGCGGCGCGCGTGGCGGCAGCGCGTGCCGCGCGTGGCGTGGCGGATGAGTCTCGCGACGAGGAGACGGTCGCGATGGAGGCCGAGGAGGCAGCGGTCGAGGCGGCGGCCGAGGCGGCGGCGGCGGCGACGAGGGCCGCCGAGGCGGCGGCGGCGGCGACGCTCGCCACCGACGGCCGCTCGGTGCGGTGCGTGGCGCCGGTGGTTGGCGGGCGGCCCGCCGGCGCGACGACGCTGGAGCTCGCGCTCAACGGTCAGCAGGCGCTGCTCAACGGCAGCGACGCGGGCGCCGCGCCCTTCTACTTTTACGACGAGCCGCTGGTCGGCGCGCCAGCGCCGACGCAGGGCCCAGCGGCCGGCAGCACCGTCGTCTCGCTGCCGCTGGCGATGGACGCCGAGGCGATTACTGGCGTCGGCGCTGTGAGCAATGCGAGCTGCCGCTTCGGCGAGGCCGTCGTCGACGCCGAGGCCGTGGAGGAGGCCGCTGCCGCCGCCGCCGGGCTCGTTGCGCTCAACTGCTCGGCGCCACCGGCGACGGCGGCCGGTGCGGCGTGGCAGCTCGCGACCGGCTTTGGTGGCGACGGCCTTGGGCCGGGCTGCGACGGCGTCGGTGCGATGCGTGGCTGCCCGGGCGATGCCGAGGAGGAGGCGGCGCGCGCGGTGGCGGCGGGCGCGGCGTGGGAGCTGCGCGGCGCCGCCGAGATCTTCGGTGGGCAGCTGCGGCTGACGCGCGCCGGCGCGCCCGCCCTCTCACCGACGACGGTCAACTACGAGGACAAGCTGCAGGCGGTGGCCGAGGACGACCCCCGCAGGCCCACGACACGGCACGGTGCCGGCTCAGCGACGCTCTCCCTGCCGCGCGGCTCGCACCGCCTCTTCCTGGAGGTCGCCTTCCGGCTGGTCGTCGGCGGTGGCACCGGCGGCCTCGGCTTCTCGCTCTCGTACGGCGGCGGCATCCCCCTGACGGGCGCCGTCGGCGAACGCGGCGCCGGCCTCGGGCTGCGCTTGCAGTTCCTCACAGCCGGCTTCGGCCCGACGGTCCGCGTCGTCTACGACGGCGTGGTGCTCGGCGAGGTGGCGCGCCCCACGCTGCGCAACGGCGTGCTGACGGCCGTCCGGCTGCGCGTCGGCCGCGATGGCCTCACGCTGAGCCACGGCGACGACGACCTCTTCTCGCCGCCGCTCGCCGTGCCGGGCTGGGCGCCGCAGCCCGAGTGGCAGGTCGTCTTCGCCGCGGCCGCGGCGGAGCTGACCGACAACCACTGGGTCGACGACCTGCACGTGAGGACGGGCGCGTACGTCGAGCGGACGCCGGCCGCGGTGCACGTGGCGCTCAACGGGCAGCAGTTTGGGCCGATGGCGGCGGCGCCGTTCGAGTACGTCCCATGATGTCGAAGAAGGCCCATGTGTACCAGTCTAATGTTTGTGTGTTGCTTTTCAAAATTCTCAAGCGAGCTTCAGACTCGACAAGGCAAACGCTTGCTGCCGGCGTCCGCGGAGGCGGACGGCGGGGGGTGTCGCCCCTGACCCCTAGCGATCCAGATCCTGTAACGCACGTTGTTTCAGTGGGTTTACTGTACCGTACAAGGGTTCAGTGCTGGGGCCTGCGGGTTCCGCAAGGCTCGCGACAAGGATCCGTTCCGACTCGGGCTCGCCGTGGGGCCAGTTGGAGCCAACGGCACCCGGGAGTCGCTCGCTCCGGCATGCCGGATAGTGGCGACGACGACCGGCTCCTTGCCGGGCTCTTGCTCAAGGGCGGCAACGCAAACGGCGGCAATGCTGACAACGGGGGCACCCGGACCGCCCACGTTGGTGTCAGTGAGCCCACCTTGGCCGACGTGGCCGCGAGCTGCGATCTCCTCCGGGACGAGCTCGCACGGCAGGCCGAGCGGCAGGAATCGCAGCGGAGGCTGCTCGAGCAGCTCGTGCGCAAGCTGAACTTGCCATCTCGTCAGCGCCGGCGCTCCGCCAGCAAGGACTCGGATGTCAGCGTCGAGTCGCAGCAGCTGGATGACCTGGATGCGACGTCGCCTCTGGACAGCCTCGCCGCGAGCGCGCGCAGCGAAGGTGAGCCGCCGGAGCCGCCGGAGCCGCTGGAGGACGGCGGGGAGCAGGATGCCGAGCGCGAGGAGCACGAGGACTACACCACGCAGACCAACGCGAGCCTCTTCCAGGAGGAGATCGAGCACCACGGCATGCTTCACCCCGAGAGCCGGTTCCGGGTCGGGTGGGACCTGCTCATGCTGATGCTGCTCATCTACGTGGCCGTGCTCGTGCCGCTCGCGACGTTCTTCTCGATCGGGCACAGCTCGGCGCACATCATGTGGGACGGCTTCGTCGATTTGGCGTTCCTCGTGGACATGGTGCTCAATTTTCGCACCGGGTACATCGACAAGGCCAAGGTGCTTGTGCTCGACCGCGCCAAGGTGCGCCGGCGCTACCTCCGAGGATGGTTTGCATTTGATGTGTTCTCGTCGCTGCCGACGGGCTTCCTCGTTGCAGTTGACCGCGACTCGTTCGAGCGGTTCGGCGCGCTCAAGCTCGTGCGGCTGCTCAAGCTGGGCCGCCTCTCGCGTGCCAACCGGATCAAGCTGATCCGTGACCTCACGTACAGTGGCGCGATCCGACCGGGCGTGGTGCGTATGACCAAGCTGATGGTCGTCTACTTTTTCGTCACGCACATGGTCGCGTGCGTCTACTGGGGCGTCGCCAAGCAGGACACGGTCGAGTGCGACGACGACCAGCTCGACACCAACGGCAACACGCCGTGGCGCGCCTGCGCACACCTCGCCGAGGACAACGGCTGGACGCTCCAGTACTCGCTCAGCTTCTACTGGGCGCTAGTCGTCATGTCGGGCAACGACATGGCGACGCCCACTCGCCAGAGCGAGGCCCTCTTCACTTCCCTCATCACGCTCATCGGCATGCTGGTCAACTCGGTGGTCATCGGCTCGTGCGCGAGCCTGCTCGCCAACATGGACCAGCAGGCAGTGGTGAAGCAGCAGCAATTCGACGCGATCAACGAGAACCTCGCGTACCACCGCGTGTCGCGAGAGCTCGCCAAGCGCGTCCGCTCGTACTACGACTACCTCTTCGCGTGCGGCCATCACACCAACGAGGAGCAGCTCTTCCGCGAGTTGCCCGAAAAGCTGCGGCTGCAGCTGTCGGTCAACAAGAAGAAGCCGCTGATGAAGGGCGTCGACATCTTCCAGAACCTGAGCGCGCAGTGCACGGTGGCGATCGTCGACGCGCTCACGCCCGTCATCATGCTGCCGCGCGAGTACGTGATGGTGCAGGGTCAGGTTGGCAACGAGATGTTCTTTGTCAACCGCGGCGTGCTACAGGTGACACAGTTTCAAAACTATCGGGAGCAGCCGATCCGACAGATACGCGACTCGAGCCATTTCGGCGAGATCGCCCTGCTCAACGCCGACCGCCGCCGGACCGCCAACGTGCTCACGCTCACCTTCTGCGATCTCCAGATGCTCTCCCGCGCCGCCTTCGAACGCATCCAGCGCAAGCACGACGAATTCAAGCAGCAGGTTCGCGCCTACGCCGAGAAGCGCAACATGCGCCGTATGCCGTCGAGGATGGCGCAGCTGGCGCACCGCCAGAGCAGCAAGGCTCACCTCGAGTAGTGCAGCAAGGCTCACCTCGCACTCCGCGCGGCGCAGCAATCGGCGTCGCAGCGCGTGAGCCGCGCCCGGAGCGCCGTCGGCTCGCACCGCGCGCGCCACCGGCAGGTCGCGCCTGAGCCGGCGTGCTGCTGGACGGCCGAGTCGGCCGACACGCAGGCGCCGAAGATGCACACGTGTCCCAATCCGGCCTCAGCCTTTAGCCGAATAGCCGAACCCCCGAACCCCCGAACCCCCATATTCCAGGCTGGCCCCGTCTGCCTCGGATGCGAGCGTCGCAGGCGATGCGCAAGAGCGCGGACGAGGTCTTCGCCGAGGCGACGCGATGCATCACGACGACGAAGCGCGCGACGTGCGCCTTCAAGAACAACGTCGCGCGCAAGCGCGAGGCGAGCGAGAGGAGCGAGCGCGACGACGGTGGTGCTGGCGGTGGCGCCTTTGAACGGTACTGCACAAGTGCTGAGACGGGGTCGCACGGCGCTCCTGGCGTCGGTTGGCAGCACGAAGTGCCCTGTGGCCCAAGCCTCGCGCGCTGGCGCGTGCGCCCGCAGCCGATGGAGAGGCGGCCAGAGGCGCGCGTGCGCCGACGGGGAGTGGCGGAGCCATGTGCCCAACGCGCTCACCCGTCGAGCCCACGTTTTCTCATGCAGATACGGGGTCACTGGAGGAGGAGGAGGAGGAGGACGCGACGAGGCCGACGAGGACGGTCCTTCGTGACGATGGCATCTTGCGTGTGAGGGACTGTTCGGATATGCCGTCGCGGCGACCGAGCGACGTATCAGGGACGAGCGCATGCGAGTCGAGCTCCAGCAAATGTTGATTCATTGATTGGCATGCGATACCACGAGTCTGTTGTTCAGACGATTAGGCCCTTCAAGAGAGAAGAGGCAGAAGACGCTTTAGATACTTTAATAGATACCTTCGATCAAAGGCTGTGTAACCCGCAAAAGTTTCTAAAGCCGTAATTGCGCTTTATGCAGAACTTGAGAAAACCCCCAGTTTGAGGTTCGCTGCCTGCTCGCTTGGTCGCCGTCGATGGCTCGACCGGCTCGCTTGGTCGCCGTCGTTCTCGTCTCGGCGCTATGGCTCCTGATGCATGAGAGCTTGCTCGCCGGACCGGTTCCTCCTCGCCACGCAGCCAGAATCGACCAGCCAGCTCTGGCTCGCAACAGGACAGGCGCCGTCGTGGGCGGCGTGATCAGGGTCGCGTGCATCGGTGACAGCATCACGGAGCCAGCAGGCCGGCGCTGTGGCAAGAACGGCGGCATCAGAAGCGACAGGCAGGTGGCTCACTACCCGTGCGCGCTCAGGTCTCTGCTAGGACCGCGATACGAGGTTCGCACGTTCGGCTGCAGCAAGGCAACGGGTCACAACAGCGGTGGCCGCGCGTGGACGCGGAAGTGTGCCGCAAAGCGGCGAGAGGCGGTCGCCTTTGACCCGCATGTCGTCATCGTGCTCTTCGGCACCAACGATGCGATGCCCGAGTTCTCACGCGACGACCCGGCCGCACTCGGCGTCCGGCTCGCCACCGACCTGAACGCCACGCTCCAGGAGTTCCGCGCGCTGGCGTCAGAGCAGCAGATGTTGCTGTGCCTGCCGCCGCCTCAGACACGGCACACGTGGTATGATCCGCCCATGGTAGGTGGTCTGCCCATCGAAGACTGGCGCGAGCACCACGAGGCGCTGCAGCGCGTGGTCTCACCGGCGCTGCGTGGCCTTGCCTCCGTGCTGCCACGCACGCGTCGTCCAGGCTGCCAGAGCACGGCAAGGGCGGCGGAGGCGGGTGCGATGGTGGGTGCGGCAGCTGGTGGTGCGGCGGGTGCGGCCTCGACGCCAGCCAGCGATGTGGACGTGGAGCTGGTCGACCTGAGCACGGTGGTCCCGGTCGACGACCGCTACTTTGCGGACGGACTCCACCCGAACAGCGAAGGCGCCACCCTGCTAGCCAAGGCGCTCGCGCCGAGGATAGAGGCCCGCGGGCTGATGGCGCTCCCCGCCCGCGCCGCTGCGTGCACGCCATGTGCAGCGCGAGAGCTCTTCCCAGGGCCTCGTTGTCGCGCCGAGGGCTCAGGTTCGTAGACACGATATCTCTAGCTCTAAAATGGCCGTTATACATGTACATGCATGCACATGTGCATGTGCATGTGCATGTGCATGTGCATGTGCATGTGCATGTTCAGAGAAAGGCGGGCAGCATGTGCTTCAATTACTAAATTTACTCTGCTCAAGCGACAACGCACAACGGCGGAGAGTTGAGTAGAACGTAGAAGCGCCGACCCATCGCCGGATCTCTTCTGTGTGGAGGACGAGCGCCCTTTTCTGTCCCTCAACAGACACGCCAGGGGTCAAGGCGACGGCTATCGCGTGAGATCTCATCCGTGCACAACAGGTGTATTGCATTTGGCGGTATCACAGCCGCTTGAGCTGCTCCAGGAGAGAGAATACGAGCACCATGTGCGGGCCTAGACGCAGATAGTGCGTGAGCGCTCCCTTGTAGAAGGCTGACGCCCCCTCAGAGGTCACCAGCTGCGTGGCCGCGTCGAGTCCGCTCGCATACCGACCTGGAGGCGCATTGTACAGCCGCGTCCGAATGACGTCGACCGGGTTGACGCACAGGATGGAGATGGCCGCCGAGGCGAGCGCGCATCCTACGTGAGTGCGAACAGCGGCGGCGTCGGCACCGCGCGCCACGGCCGCGCGCTTGAACTCGCCGTACGCGACAATCTGCGAGCCCGGGCCGAGCAGCCCGCGCAACGTCGAGACGCCAACCCCGCGCAGCAGCCCCGCTGCGCCCTCCGTCTTGGCGAGGTCGGCAAGTGCACTCAGCGGGCCGGAGTACGCGTGCTGGAAGCCCGTGAGTCCACCGAATGCCTGGAAACGGGTCTTGAGCACCTCGATCGGGTTCACGCAGCAGCCACCGAGCGCTCCGCAAGTCAGGCCCGCAGCGAGACGCTCGCTACCGCCCGGCGGCGCGCTGGGCTCTGCCACGCCGAGGGCAGATGCAGTGGCGTGCACAAAGTCCGTCACGGTGTCGAGCAGACCAATGCGCACGGCGTTGAAGCAGATCTCGCGCGTGATGCCGAGCGACAGCCCGCGCTGCAGTCCACGGATGCCATCGCTCCTAAAGTTCTGCACGACACAGTCTAGCCAACCCTGGTACAACCGTGGTGTGCCACGCATCGCCCGCTCATTGTCGAGCTGCAGCCGCACCTTGGTCAGCTCGAGAGGATGGGAGAAGCAGACCGCTATCCCGCCGGCGAGGGCAGGCAGGCCAAGGTCACGTGCGAGGCTTCTCCGTGGTGGGGTCGGCATGCCCTGGCGTAGAATCTTTTGTCGAGCTACGATGCATGCTTTCATGCGTCAAAGAGACCGACAAG
>Ga0209713_10000205_pt1 | contig 33167 bp, 30 predicted proteins | sample ArcOceMetagenome_3_FD_187444 | JGI IMG/M metagenome (GOLD analysis project Ga0209713, IMG submission 187444) | Marine eukaryotic phytoplankton communities from Arctic Ocean - Arctic Ocean- Svalbard ARC20M Metagenome (SPAdes) (version 2) | ecosystem: Environmental > Aquatic > Marine > Oceanic...
GGACCGATGAAGAACGAGTCGGACACCGTTGCGAAGCCCGAATACAAGATTGTTCGCATCGATGGTCTGGAGGTGATCGAACTGGAGGACTGAGGGAAGGAAGGGAGGAGAGGGGAGGGGAGGGAGGAGAGGGGAGGGGTCCTCACCGTATTTAGAATATCGGTGATCGTTTGCAATCCGTTCCATCAGCAGCTTGAGCGCGCGCGCGGACCTCTGGAGACAAATATCGATCACGAGCCTTGCGTATGTACACCTGTTAGACGAATTAACCTGAGTGCATATTCCACGTCTACTCCTGAGACGGTTAGCACACGCACCCCCGGATCCCCACAAATTTCAAGGCTTTCCTTAGGATTGTGTACCGTACAAGTTTCCTTTTTGATGCCCGTCGCGCACCCAATCAGATGTCGACCCAGAGCTGGCCGCACGGAACAAAGTATGAAAAAACGGTAATCCATGTAAATGTGGTTCGACCTTCCTTGCACCTCCGACCTCCAGCTAACGAATGAGGCAGAACGGAAGAGGAATTTCGAGAACAAATCACTGGATGAACTGAAGATGAAAGTGGGTCATGCGAAATTAACATACGGCGCGGACCCGTGGAGCGCTCGGAAAAAAAAAGGGGGGGGTCCTGGGCAAGTAAGCCGCACGATGGAGGCCTTAAAACGAGCAATGGTCGCCGTCCCAAGTGACACCATCGAGACTTTCCGATGGCGTCGGGGTTGTGTGGCCCTGCGTGTCGTCTCTGAGCACTGCCCTGCGTGCGTGAGTCACAAGCAGGAGCGCGCGTCCTCGTACGAGGAGGGATTGGGGTGTGTCGTAATCGAAGTGTCCATCGACGACAAATGGGTGAGGCGACTCGTCGTAAAAGCCGGAGTCGAAAAGATACCGGCCTATATTTTACTTGCCCCGGGCTCGGGAGAGGAGATCAGGTACCCCAACGAAACGCCTTGAGATACTCCCCAATCCAGAAGACGTTGGCAAAGTGTTGTTCGTTGAGTTTGATGGAGTCTGCCTTGTAGACCAGCGTGCCGACGAACGTGGCAACGTAGACGGAGACTCCGAGAAAGGCCAATAGCATCACAATCCATCGGAGTCGCAAGACAGGATCCAACGAGTCGTGATGCATTCGGCGCTCCATCGCCACCGCTTCGATTCCGAGAATGAGCATCACGTTGAATGTTATGAGGGCGACCAAATGGGAGGGGCGGCGCGGCACATGGCGAGGGCAGATGTTTTCGAATCGATCGAAGAATGCATGAACGAACTGGGCACCTTCCTTCTGTCCGCGATTGGTGATCAGGCCATGGCTCTCCAAGGGCCGTTGCATTTCTCCCATCCTGGTTTTATTTTGAGTGTGTTTCAAAAAAAAATTAGAAAGTCTCACATTCAAGCAAAAGACAGCTCCCGGACGAATGAGTATTCGCACGCCTCGGGTCAGAGACCTTGAATTCGTCGTCAAGGTGATCGCAGCATCCGCGTCCTTGATCCCGTTTATAGCGTCAATCGAGACCCTGAAGAAAGATCTGAATCCAGGGGTCGGCTTGCTACTGGACGACCCTCGCTTCTTCGCGATGACATGCTTCGGGGTCGCGTACGCAGCGACGAGCGACGTCCGCGCGACGGCGATCGCCACGGTGATCTCCATCGTGGTCTTGAGAACCGATCAGCCCCCCCCGCGATTCTTCCAGACGATCAGAGAGGGGTTCACCCACCAGTTCCCCCTTGGGTACGGGTCCGTCGTCGGCCTGTCCGTCGACGACGCCGCGCGCGCGAATCGACACGATCAGCCCCAGTCTCCACCCGGAGAAGCAGACTCCCTCGATGCGGACAGCCGACCCGGTAGAATCCAGCTCATGCATGGCTCCCGGTAGAATCGTAACCGCCCACGCACTGAGGTGACGCCCCGGGTGATCGAAACACGCATCTGCGGTGACGACACGGGGGGAATATGACCACCTGTCTCATCTCCGCCGCCCCACCCCCCTCCCCTCCCCCCCCGCTCCGCTCCTCTCCCCTCCACTCCCCCCTCCCCCCCTCCCTGCCGACCCTTCTCGCGAGTGGAACTGGCATCGATTTTTTAATTAGGCCCTCCCAAGGGACAACGGTCGACATGGATGGAATACAGGAGGCCTCGTGCCCCCTCTTGCATGTACCAATGACAGCCGTGGCGGTGCTGATCGGCGCACCGCTGAACATGACATCGGTGCGTGTAGGTTCCACAGCGTCCGTAACGGAAATGTGCTGCGTCCCGTGCCTCGCCAATGGAGAGTGCGGGGGGTTTGTTCTAACTGATGGAATGTGTTTCTTCAAGGACCACAGCGGCAGCTTTTTGCCCCCGCAAACAGACTTTGGGAACTCAACGTTCTATCGTGCCCTCGTGCCCTCGCCCCCCCCCGCACCTCCAGATCCGTCGAGTCTCACATGTTACCCGGAGTGCGACGACGACGACTCGGGGGACCCGTCGCCCGTGACCGTCGCGGGAAAAGCCCCGGGGGGGAGGGCATCGCGAGGGGCATCGTCACGGGCCTTGGGTACCGAAATTCACTGTGTTAACACCACCACCAAAAACGTAATCGACTCCAGCTTCTGTACACCCCCGCCGCCACCGCCGCCACCGGCCCCGTCACCCCCCCCGCCATCATCCCCGCCGTCACACCCACCCCCCCCGCCGCCCCCCTCGCCCTCGCCACCACCACCCGCGCCTCCCTCACCCGACCCCCCCACCGTAGAGGACACAATGCCCACTGGCACGATCGTCATCGTGGGGGCGGTCGTCGTGATCATATTCTCATTCGTTTGGGTCGTCTACCTTCTTCGCGACACAGAACGGGCCAGTGGAGTGGTGTTGGTGCTCGGGGCCCTCGGTGGATTCATCGCGTCCCTACGAGGCAATGGGGGTAATAGGGAACGAGTGGTCATAGTGCAGGCTGCAGTGCCCTACCCCAGCATGCCGAAAGGCGCCCTCCCCCTTGGAGACCCCCGCGAAGAACGCCCGTACGGTCGAAGCTAGCACGCACATACCTCGACGGGCACTTGGACCTCACGCTGACACACACTGTCCACCTCGTCCTCACCAAACGTCGCCGTGGAGTGGGCGAGGACGCGCGGACGACGAGGATCTCCCCCCCCCCCTGATTCCCCTCTCGTGCGTCAGCGCGATGGTGCCTTCCTTTCTTCCTGGGTACACGCAGGGCCTGTACCAAAAAAAAACACCGCCGCCGTTTGGTACAGGGCCCCACTCCCAGTGCCCGACGACTGCTGCCGCCGCACCCACACGTTCCTCCGGCACCCATCGTGGCAGAGATGCACACCACCCTCCAGGGCCGACTGACCCAGCTGCGGGAGATGCCAGTCGAGCAGCTCTACAACCACCTGCTGCAGCGCAGCGATAACAAAAGGGCAGGCACTGGCTCACCCCTTCTGCTGCGCGCGATGCATACCGTGGCGCTCGAGCGTCTCGACGAGATGGTGGAGTCTGAGAAGGCACGGGAGATCGAGCGGCGTCGTATCATCGAGGAGGATCGGATCGTGCAGAGGCAGGACGACGACGAGGCGGAGGAGAGGGAGGCAGCGCGGTGATGCGTCGTCTCGGGGAGGTCGAGGATGGGGAGAGGGGCAGGATGGGACACAGCAGGACGCCCGCCCCGTTGGTTTTTTTTGTAGGCAGTGGGGGTAACGACGATGAGAGCTTCGTCACTTGGGTTTGCCATCACCCGTGATGCGAACCACGTCCCGGTGAGACCCAATGTCACGCCACCAGCACTCGACGTGGTCATTGAGTATGAGTACGCGCGGGCCAACGTGCGCCTCAACAGGATCGTGCTAGCTTGCAGCGTGGCAGTCACAATGACAATCGTGTGTTTCAACGTGGTTTTCATCGCATACAACTGAGAACGTCACGTGGTTGTACGTTGTCCACACGTAGGAAATGAGAAGACCGAACGCGCTCGATACGAACTGCTGTCTCGTCTGGAGGAAGGAGTCGTTCAGCATGGCTATCGACGAGATGTGATTCGCGATGTGTGAACCGGTGGCGCTGATGAGCGCGATGCCAATGTGATGTCTGTACTGGAGGCTCTCACACCAGTTCAGGAAGACCCACGTCGGGTATAGGAAGACGAGCACCTTCCACTGGACGGTGCTTGCCCTCCACCACACGACGGGCGTGCGGTTGAACATGTATCTGTCACGAATCCAGTAGACGAGCGACAGACAGACGAGCGGGATGAGGAGGATGTAGTCGTCGGGCGAGACCATGTTCAACCTTGTACAGTCTACAAAGAGAAAAAAAAGTGGAAATACTGTCGGGGCAAGTGCACGTCCGCGTGTCTCGTGCCACCCACGCAAGAGGCTCCCCGCTCTCATCGGGGAGTGAAGACTTTTTTTTCCTTGGAATTCGTTTGGTACTTGGTACTCTTGCGTGGCAGCAACGACCTTTTTGGGGGTGGTGGGGGGCTGCGGTTCCTCCGTGGACACACATGACACTCGACGTCATGTCGATACGGTACGAGGACGGGGACCACTGCGTCTACGTATACAGCACCGAGTACGACGCTCTTGTGCTACACACGTACAACGGCCTCGTGGCGGGGGTCGACGTCCCGGTTCACCTGATCGTCGTCCACCACCTGAAGCTTTCCACGGACGGGTTCGAGATCGTGGTCAGGTGGTGGACAGGGCAGGTGGACGACGAGGCGTCCGTCTCGTACAAGGGCACCATTTCCGAGAAGGACGTTCGGTACCTCACGGAGATGACCTCGTCCACAAGACATGTGATCGCCAGTCGGTTGATAAGCCTCCTCCCCCCTGCGAAGCTGGTCTAAGGACAGCGTTAGAGTCCTTCGAGACGAAGAGACCGGGGAGAGTGCAAGTCAGAACTCGGGTCGGTGTGCACGTCGCCGACCTTGAACAAGAGGCGTTGTAGCCTTTCGCTTCGCGCGACCCCAGCTAAATCTGCTGGATCGTCCTGGCCAATGTTAGTATTTAGGCGCTCAATTTCGACCGACAAAAGCACTGGTAGAGTTGAAGAAACGTGTCAAGCAATTTTTTTTTCAGGTACTAAAAAACAACAGGGAGAGCATCTGGCTCATGAGGGACGCGTTGTTCCGGGCCCAAGGTCGTCATTCGAATGGTGGCACTTCCAATCATGGGACAAGCAAAATACAGCGAGTGTTGGGCGGGTTGTTGAGGCGATGGCGACTGCCGAAAAAAGAATTGCCCGCCAGACCCCCTGACGATGACGATATGCAAACCAGCGAACTTCCAGAAAAGTGGAAGGAACGGTCGGGCAACACATTGGATTACTTTGATGAACACTTGAGACTCGAAATGTCGTCGTTGGGGGTTTTAGGCAAAACGAAGCGGCACATTACAGGAGAAAAGGAACAACTAGCGCTTCGTGTGCTCAAGGCACTTCGTAGGCACGGGGCAATTGGCATCGATTGGGACGGAGTGAAACGACAGATGCCTTCTCTGGGACTACTCCCAGAGAAGGCAGAGGACGTGCAGGCTTCCTCACAATTATCATTTGTAAATCCACGGAAAGCAGTGAAAGATCTCATAGCCGTCGTTGGGGGTGTTACGCAGAACGAAGTGGATACAATTAAGAGAAAAAACGTGAGAAATATGTACCAAAGGCTTTTCCGAATGTTAGTAGACACACGCAGAGAAAGTGATGACATGAAACGACTACGGGATCTCTTGGAAATTACAGCAATTCTGAAGTATTTCACGGAACGACTCGACTGGAGTAAGGAAGATGTTGGAACCGACAACACCATAGTTCATAAAATGAAGAGCCTCTTAGAAACTTTAGGTCAATCAGTCTCCCTTTATCACCAATATATGACTGCGGTAGCCGTTTGGCACAGGGAAATGCTCTACCCAACGAACATGGAACAGCCGAGCATCATCACGTTGTATAGGGATCAATCAAATCTTTTACAAGAGGTGTTCCTGGAGAAGTTTCAACGATTCACGACGGGACCAAGGGTTTCAGGGGATATTAGATGACATCATTTAATACAAGTCAGAATCGGGTCGGTGTGCACGTCGCGCGGTGCGACAGGTGTGGACAATGCCACCGCCGACGCGGCTTGAACGCGCGATCCGCGCGCGGATCGACCTCCGCATATTCAAAACCTACGTCGGGACCGGTCACCTCGTGCGTGACCGCAGGCAGCGACCGGACGGAGACATGACCGACTCTGGAGACATGTCAGATTCCGACGTGGACTCGAGCGAGGGGCTCGACCCATCGGGACCGCCGGGGAGCACGACGAGCGGCACAACCGACGGTCGTGCCGCGCGTCCAACGTACTCCTGAGTGTGGGGCCGCTCTCACTGCACTCTCTCACTTTTTCTTTTTTTTAGAAAGTACCGTTCTAAGCAGGTACCGGGCGTCCCAGGATGGCCTTGGACGACTTTTTCGAGTCGGTCGACACCGACTCCTCCTTTGAGAGAGGAGTGGACGCGTACGGGAACGAGTTCACCGAGCGATGGAACGACATGCCGGAGGTGGGGGGGACGCTCCGGCAGAAGGGCAAGGTCGCCTCCTCACTCGCGCTGCTCGAACAGCTAACGGGTACGACACCGCGCCCGTCGAAGAATGGAGAGGTTGCGAACGAGATGCCGACCGTGGATGGGTCGACCCAGAACATACTCGCGCCGTCGTCGCTCTCGCAGATCCGAAACAGCATCTCCAGGAATAGAACCGACATGCAGGAGGTGTCCGGACCCGACGCGCTCGAGGTCGGGCGGGATGGCAACCTATACAGGGGGTACAACCTTCGGAACGCCGGGGTCTTCCGCAACAACGGACGCGAGCAGACGAGGGGCATGCAGACGAACGAACGCATGGGGATGAAGACCGTGCGGGACACGCTTGCCACCTCGGGGGGTCAGCAAGAGGCCCCGCACAAGAGCGGCAACGTCGACCTGTCCTCGGCCGCGGGGCGGGGGGTGCAGGGCCGCCCGGTCGAACTCACCACGGCGAGCATACGCTTCACCGGCAGGGACGCGAGTGTCGCGCGCAGTGGCAACAAGTTCGTCAAGAGCGACCCCCTCGCCCCATCCGCCGTGGCCATCGGGGAGCGGGACTCGCACCGAGCCACAAGTGCCCGGAGGGTGACAAACGCCACCCGACTCCAGGCCGACGCGGGGCACGCGTCGGTCGCTCGATGGGACTCCACGGCTTCCGTGAGGACCGCGCCGCGGGACACCTACTCGCGCTACGCGGCCTCCAAGCCCGCCCACTCGCTTTCCCAGTGGGACTCGGTCGGGACCCACGGCCTTGGCGGGCGCGGGGAGCCGACGTCGAGATCGTACGCTCAGACGTCCCTGATCGCCTCTTCCAACGTCGACCTCTCTCGCGAGGACTCGGTGAGGAACGTGCGCGAGGGGGCAGCCGAATACGTCCAGGCACGCGCTAGCAGTGGACGGACCGCGCGCGCGCACCGCTCCGACGCGCGCGTCGCCTCCGGCCCCCCGGCGAGCCAGGCGTGGCGACAGGGCGCGCCGGCCGTCGAGGGAGAACGTGCCACCGATCGACGGTTCGGCGCCTACCGGCCGGTCGCACCCGACGTCGGGCGAGCGCCCGCGACCGTGCCGAGCACGCAAGGTCGGGTCCCTCCCGTTCGCAAACGCCCGGAGTCGGCGCTGCGCACGAGTGGCCGCGACGCCGAGGGATATGCCGCCACGGCCGGCGCCCACCACCTCAACACCGACGAGGGGGGCAGAACCGTGCAGGCGCCGATGCGGGCGCGCTTCGCGGAGATCTCAGCGCTCATCCGCACCGCCGTCTTCGGGGGGACCACGAGGCAGACGCGCTCGAGTGTTGCGCGGACGGGGAATCAGACGGGCGTCGGTTCCGTATCGCTACCGGGCAAAAACACACGAAAGACCCCCGACGACTCCGTGGAGAGGTGCCGTTCGCCCAGCAAGACGGGTCGATCGGCTCATGTCGTGGGGGGTCTGGCGGCGGGCATCACCGACGACAGGTCCTTGCTCCCCGACATGATGCGAGGACAGCTTCCGGGGGCACCCTCGACCAACACCCCCCTGTCCGACGTTCGGTCCACCCGAGGCATGAGCCTCGTCGAGGACGAACACATGGAACGCTCGAATCGAGCGTGACACCCCCTCCCTCCTTCCTTACCCCCACCCGGTCACAGGCGCGTCGGGCGCCACCCCAGCGCGCCGCCTGCCCAAGGAGGGAGGTGGGGGGAGGGGTTGGCATTCGAGCGAGGCGTCGAAACGCATCGGTAGCTCCGGCGCCGACCCGGATGGCGTCAGCGTGTGGCTGCGCCCACCACCCACGTCAGGGAAGCGGCGACGAGGAGGACCAGGAGAATCCGGAGCCTCCCCAGGTCGTTGACCACCAAGGGCGGCCGTACCACGACAAGGACGGTCAGACAGCAGACGAAATGAAGGAGCAGGTAGGACAATGCGTTCGTCTCCGGGGCGGGACCAAACTTCAGCTCGTCACTCATGAGTGACGCTCCCACGCCGTGGTCTCCCTTGCCTCCTTGGTACACCTCGCTCGGTGCAGGCTCCCGTTGGACCTTCTCCATGCCAAAAAAAAACCATCAGTGTTCACACCCTCCCTGCCCACCAACCGACGCGACAATCAGGTCAGGGGCACCACATCTCCCGGTCGACCCTGAGATGGACACGGCAGACTCCCTTCTCGACACCGTCCGATGCGGCCGCAGCTGCACCGTGGAAGCGGTCCCCGGGGCGGGGAAGACGAGTCTCCTGCTCCAGATGAGCGAGCTCGGCCCGTCCTGTCTCATTCTCGCGTACAATGCGCAGCTCGCGAGCGACATCGCGGGCCGGCTCACGTCGAAAACAGCGACGTGCCTCACGTTCCACTCGCTCTGCTGCGGGTGCATCGGGATGACCAGGGACGACGAGCAGATGCTCGAGTGGGTCGAGTCGGCGGAGGCAGGCGGGGTCGTCGTGAGGCCGCTGGCGCATGTCGACCTCGTGCTGATCGACGAGGCACAGGACGTTCGGGCCCTGTACGTACGTCTCATCAAGGTGTGCGGCCTTGGAGACTCTCAGATTTGCATCGTTGGCGATCGCAACCAGCTCGTCTACGACTTCGACGAGTCGTTCCCGGCGTCACTGGACGTTCTGCTGTGCCCCGAGACGATGCTTGACGCGGGGGCGGGGGGGTTTGTCAGACACACGCTTCAGGAGAGCCATCGCCTCACCCGGCCGATGGTCGGCATCGTCAACGCCATGTTTGACGAGAACATCGCCTCGCGTCGACCGGGGCCCCGGGTGAGCGTTCGATCGCCGCGTTCCATGTTCAAGCTGTTCGACGTCCTCGAGGACCTTGTGGACCGGGGAGACCTCCTCGTGATCGTGGATCGGAAAAAGGGGAACCGTCCCCTGCGCGCCTTCCTCAACGAATGCAGCCAGCGCGGCAAGGCGGTGAGTGTGCATGGGGTAGACGAGCGCGAGGGCGGGGCCGAGGGCGGGGCCGAGGGCGACGTGAGGTGCGGTACGTTTTGGAGTACGAAGGGGATCGAGGCGCGCACGGTCGTGGTGATCCTCCCTCGTGCGGCATCGCGGAACCCGACCTACGTCGCACTCACCCGCGCCTCGGAGCGCCTGGTGGTGGTTGTCGACCCGAGGGAGCCGCACGCCGCCTTTTGCAGCGCGGTAGTCGGGAACATGGACGACTGCTCCATCCACGACGAGCACACGAGGAAGGTCGTCACCAGGGGATCTTGCGAATGTGCGACGACGAGTCTCGCCAGGATGCCAAGGTTCGCGAGGACCTCGAAGCTGGGGGTCATCGTTGACCACCTGCGACCGGGTCGGCAGGCGGTTCGCGACGCGATAGAGGTGACGCACGTGAGCGGGTGCGACGACGGTGACGAGCCGGGGCCAGTGGTGTCACTCGAGGTCGCGTCCATTGGGGTGCAAGTCGCGTTGATCCGCTGTGAGACGTCGGCAAGCGGGGACGAGGGGGGGGCGGTGCGATGCGTAAACGACATCCTGCAACCGACTCGCCTCGACTCGGAACAAGTGGAGGGGAGCATCTGCAAGGGTCTTCTGAGCAGGTGGATCCCCCGTAACGTCTCCGAGGACAACGTGCTCGCTGCGGATCTGCGACATCTGGTTCGAACCAGCAGCCGCGGAGAGACCTTTGCCGACGCGGTCGTCCTGGCCCTGGGCTCTCTCGCATGGAATGAGTTTGACCACATCATGCGAAAGCATCTGCCCGTGGATCCACGGAAGTTCGCGGTGCTCCTGCCGAACATCGAATGGATCGAGAGTGCAATCGACCCGACCGACTTCGTCTGGGACACGCGACTGGTCGTCGGCAACACACACTGTCGCGTCCATGCCACCTGCCCTGAGTTCTGCCTGCACGTCGTGTGGGAGAGCAGCACGGACGACGAGGCAGCCGCCGCTGTGCGCGCGAGCCTCCACCCGAATCACGAGTGTCGGCTGGTCGACCTCGGTTCGCAGAGGATCCGGTCGATTGTGACCCAGACGCGTCTCTACGAGCTCTGAGGGAGGTCGCGTTCAGGAGGAGTTCGGCGGACCGACGATGACCACCGCCTCGGCGACGGCCAGGAGAGGGAGGGGGGGGGGAGAGGGAGGGGGGCTGTCCCTCCAAGAAGACAAAATAGTGCACACACGAGTGGGGGGGTTTTGCGTCGATGACACAAGGTTTTGATTCCGACGACCCCAGGCTATTGTACACGGCCATCTTGGCACAAGACAGATGATCCCGAAGACGCGGGTGCCGCGCGCATTTTCACGTACCAAACGAAAGAAGGCAGGTGTGCAACACACGGGTCGAGCGGGGTGGAGCGCGACGGGACGTGCCCACCATGCCGCAGACGGTCCTCCCCCCGTTCAACAATGGGTTGCCGTTGACGGTGGTGCGCATCCCCTCCGAATGGGAGGGTGAGGAGGACACCCTCGGTGTGGTCGACGAGTCCACCCTGTGCGTGTGGCGGGAGCGCGAACTTTCCTCGCAGCGCGTGGCCGACCTCCGCTCCCTCCCCCTCGTTGCCATTCCCGAGTTCCCATCCGGATACGGGTCGTGGAAGGGCAAGTCGGTTGGGGGTGTCAGCAGGACGGTTCGGCGCGTAAACATAATTCGTGCATCGACCAAGGTCAAGGCGCCAATCGTCCTCTTCGCCGTGCGCTGCCGGGACGACACGAGCGTCGGCTCCATGCTCGAGCAGGCGGGGTGCACGACGGGGACACCGCAGTACGTGGACGAGGAGCATGGCGTCGTGACCGAGGTAATCGTGGAGGATGCGGAGGACCTCGCACACGTGAGTGCCCTCGTTCACAAGGCGGGTGCGACCGTGCTCCTTGAGGACGCTTCGGTGAGTGCACAGCGATGCCTCGGCATCGAGCGCCTCGACCGGATAGGTGCCGAGGTGGTACTGGAAAAGAACATGCACGAGGAGAACGATGGAGTCTACGGTCTCCGTCGTGGGGCTGACAACTGGAAGTTCCCCTTCCTGCCGGAAGGATGGACCGTGCCCATCACGTGGGATCACATGGTGGAAAACGTGCTGCACGAGCCGCTGGGGGACATCTCACAGCCGCTTCGTCAGCACGTTGCAAAACGACGCCTCAAGGAGGGTCTGTACCCGCCCTTTGGAGGTCGCTGGACGCTGGCCGTCCCCCCCGCCAAGGAGGAGACCATGTACAGGGGTGCCCCGGAGCTCCGCCGCGTCATCGAATCGCCATCGGAGGAGCTGAGAGACTTGATCCGGCGGAGTGGCGAGGGGGGCCTGGGGGACACCGTCCGGGAGGAGGCGATGGTCGGTGTCAGTCTGGCGACAATCGTCCTCGTGGATGGCATGTGGTACCGCCCCGTGGACACGTGTGCATTTCTCAAGAGGCACGCATCGGACATCGGGGGGAAGCGGTTTGTCAGTGCCGCACTGAGGACCGGCCAGTCGAAGCAACTGCTGACGGCCTTCTACCACCTGTGCATCGAGCGCACGACGGACCCGTGCGTCAGCCACGCCTGCGTCCTGATCATGTATCACTACATGAAGGAGCGCGGCTACACGGCGCGGTGGATGGGGAAGTACCAACAGGAGGCCTACCACATTGGAAACGGAGACGGCTTCAGGAACTTCCATCGCCTCGCCGTGTACGACCCCCACCGCCTCCCCACGACGGTCCTCAACAAGCTGTGCGGGAGCGACGGGAGACTCAAGAGTCGAGGGAGCAAGGGGAGCCGCTCCAAGTACAAGTCCGACAAGTCGCGGTACGTCCCGAAGCGTCGGCTGAAGCGAACGAGGGAGACGGAGGAGAAGATGGTGGCCACCACCGTCCAGCGGATGGGCGTGTGAGGAGAGGGGAGGGAGAGGGAGGAGGGAGGGGGGGGGTCTCTTGCTAAAGATTCCCACGAATATTACCGGAGGTACGAATTCCAAAAAGAGAATTAAAAAAATGAGTGGGTGCGAGGCGTGATGTACACCCACTCGTCTGCTGCCGTCTTCTTCTTTTTTTACCTCGGTATGAGGTTTCATCGAACGACGTCTTACACATCCAGAGGTTTGCTCTCTTGGTCTTCGGGGGTCAAACGTAGTCAAAGAAGGTCCAGGTTGAGCGACTCATCTCGGCGAGGCACGCGAGTGGCGTCGTCGTCTCGATCGGCGAATCCTAAGCGCCGCGATCTCTTTCGCGATCTCCGGCGCGTAGTACCGCGATCTCTTTCGCGATCTCCGGCGCGTAGTACCGCAGGTCCCGGAGTCCGCCTGGGATTTTTCTGAGGATGCGGTCGAGATCGGGGGTCTCCAGCCTGATCCTCTGCCTCCCCTGCATCCTCGTGGTGAGTTCGCCTGTGAGGAGGCCGGTGCCCGTGGCGATGATGTAGACGCGTTCCTCCGACGGCAGCGACTTCAGCCCGTACCTAGTCTCCCATGAGCCCCTGGTTTCACCGGACTCGAGGTTCTTTGATATCGCGTGGGTTTTGGAAAGCGGTTGTGCTCCGTACGCCAGCAGAAACGTCTTCCCCTCCTGCACGGCGATGAAGAGCACGTCGTCGGTTTCACTCCAATTCATGGCCTCGTAGAGGTAGAGACTGTCGACGCTCATATACACCATGCCCGGTGGGTGTGTTGGGGGCTGCCCGGTGTCGCTGCCGAACTCGACGCGCGACTCTCCAAACTTACCCTCGACGGTGACGACCCTTTGGCACCAGATGGACATGATCGGGTGTCGTGTTTGTGTCTGTTTAGTGGGAAACCAGATAAAAAAAGGAAATAAAAACGAGTGTGAGGAGACGAGGAAAAAAACGTGGAATCACGCAAAAGAAAAGCAGTACCAAAAACGCATCCTGCGCCACTCGTATCAGATCCGTCGCGTCCTACCCACGTCGCACAGGGATGGACACGCTCCCGCACGACGCCGCCCTCATGTCCACCCTCGGCCTCGACGTGACGTGGAGCCACAACGAGACGTTTCTCATGTTCGCATCGGAGGAGCTGCTCGAGGCGACCCGCGCGCCACCGTGCCCGGTGGCCCCACCCCCGACCCCACCCACGACCCCCCCACTCGACAGCCCGGGCGATGTGCATGCCTGGCCTCCAATCTGTGTCAGGCAGGCGATCTCCCACCTTCGCACGATTGGATGCGGGCGGCAGACGCGTAGTGCGTCGCGGTCGTGGGCATGACGACGCGTGACATCAGACGGGCCCACGGGCCCACGGGCCGCGCTCTTACTCGGAGATTCGATAGGTCGGCAGTGTTGCAAGGTCTCGACGGGAGGGGAGTCTTGTGAGTTGGTCGATTCGTAAACATCCCTAGACTCCCCCAGTAGACGTTCCGAGGGAGCAACCACTCCCCTCCCCCTCCCACTCCCCCCCCCTCCCCCCCCCTCCACCCCTCCCTCCTCCACCCTCTCGTGCCTTGCAGCCCGACGGACGCGCGGCCGCCCCGTGTCGTTTGTCAGTGTGTGGTGTTCCTCCCATTTTAGACACAGTGGGGACGGCGGCTTTTTTAATGGAGTTGTAACACGGAAAGATGCGGCTTAGCGTGTTGGTCGATAACGACCTGTTCAGGCACGACATCTTCAGCGAGGACATGGAACGCGTGCACCCAGACCTACCTCCCACCCCCTCGGGACGCCGTCGTCATGTGTTCGAGTGCGACTTGTCGGCGTACAATGAAATCAAGGACAGGTACCCGGGCTTCAGGCCACCAGGGGGTCGAGAGGGTCGAAACCCTGGGCGGCGAGCGTCTCGCGGAACAACCCAAGCACCCCCGGATCCGCGTCGCACTTCAGAAGGGTGTTCAGCACCTCCGGCGCCCCCCCCCGCTGCTCCCACAGGATGACGGCGTTGAGCACGACGGGGTCGTTCAAAAGCACTACAACCAGTGCGTTCGCCTTGTTGAGCACCTTGGTCGACAGGAGGGAAAGCGCCCTCTCTTGCCGCTCCCCCCTGCTCCTACGGATAATGCAGTGGAGGAGGGACATGTCGTGCAGGTCGTACTCCGCCACGGCGGCCACGGTGTCGAGCGCGTCGACCCGGACCTTGGAGGACATCGCGCGGCCTGTGGGTTGCGACGTCATGGGTGTGTGTGTGTGTGTGCGTGTGTTCGCACGCAAGAAGGGACGCTCCTTGTGTACGTTTGGTACAAAATTTTTCCCACGCAGCTTTTGCGTGATGGACTTTTTTTTGCCAAATGAGAAGCTGACACGCACCAAATCCACAGCGGCTCTGCGTGTTCTGAGGCAGCGAATGGCCACCGTCGTGGAGGGAGGCTACTCCGTCGAGCTGGGCGACGGGTGTTACGACGCCTTCCTGAACGACGAGATTGGGTGGGTCGCACGCCGCCTGTACTACTGCGCCAACTCCTATTCCCCACGAACGATCAAAGAGAGGGCGTGCACGTCCCACGGAGGCTCGCCCTCGCCCACCGAGACACCGAGTGGCAGGGTCGCGGAGGGGGATGCGACGGACGAGCGACTCCTCACCGCAACGATCGTGGACGTCTCGTTCAACCTCGTGCATTTTGCGAGCAAGATGAACGGCATGTCACCGAGCGTCGGCTTTGCCAAGGAGACGTTTGTGTTCGAGGACAAGGCGACGGCCGACCGCGCGATCCAGCTGGACAGGTCGCGTGCCTTTTCCTCGACGGACGTCATGCGGTGCCTGTCGAGGAGCCTCGATGCGCACACGCTAAAGGACATTCTGTGCGAAGGAGAGCGCCACGTCGTTCAGACGGACAAGTTGGAGAGCCTCGACGAGGACCTCATACGACTCCCGACTGGCGCCGGGACGAGCCTCTTTCGTGATCCTTCGGTGAAACGCGTCCTGAAGACCTGGGTCTACCTGAGGGACCGCCGCGTGGCGGCACATGCGACCATCATTTCCTGGCACTGGGCCTTCGTCTCCAAGGGTGTGATGCGGCACATGGGCGACAGGCGCATCCTGATCCGATGGGTCCCCATGGCACTTGCGGGTGGCGTGGTCGAGCTGACGATGCAGGCCGACGAGGGGGGGCCCGATGTCGAGTGGCCGTGGTGGATCGACCGGGCCACGAGGATCGTGGACGACGTCCCCGTCGAAGAACAGTACATACAATGCAAACGGCAACGGACGGTGCCAGAGTCGGTCCCCTCGCCCCCCCCCCTGTCGTTGAGCGCGCCCGACGTCTCGAAGTCGCAGCAGCGGGCATTGACACGCTGGGACCGGTCGTCGAGGGCGCGGGGCGTGGACAGGATCCGACTCCTCAAGAGTCTCCGGATTCCCGACACGGGCGAATGGAACCTGCCCGGGCGACGCAGGGCCGTCCGAAAACAGGAGGACGACCACGCCGAGGTGAAGCGCATTTTCGAAGAAAACTTTGGCCACGCGTTCGCCACCCAGGCCGTACAGGCTGCGGCGCTGGACGAGCGCATCTGTGTCTTCCACATCATCGATGGAGACGGGGCGTCCCTCGGGGCCGTCAGCATGATTGTCTTCGAATGCACACTCCCCAGCGGGGACGAGGGGTTGGCCGTGCTAATCGACACGTTCGCGGTGGAGACGAAACAACACGGTCGGGGCATCGGGGGTGTGATGTTCCACGACTTCTGCCGTCCCTTTGCCGAGCGCCACCACAGGGGCCCCCCCCCCTCCTCCTACCTCATGTTTGCACAGTGCGTCCGCAAGGGTGGCGCGGGGAACTTCTGGTTGGACAAGCTCGACTCCACAAGCCAGGGCAGGAGCGTCATGCTCCAGGCGTATCAACTCTCGCACGTCGGCGTCCAGGCCGAGTCACAGTGCGACGTGCGTTCGCGTATCTACCACCCGACGGTGCGACGGTGACTGCACAATGCTCCGTCCGATGTCCTTGTGTAAATCTTAATTTTCCACCCACTCCGCCCCCCTCCCCCCTCCTCAGTCGAAGGACACCCGCATCGGCGCGCTGTAGGCGAAACACATGCTCTTCCTCGCCGTTGTGAGTTCCGTCCGCTTGCGTGTCACACCGCTCCGCTGCGCGTCGAACCGGTCCCTCTTCTTCCGTTTCGAGACACAGTTCATGTCCTCCTCTATCATATCGATGTGCCCTATGACGTAGGAGAGAATGCCCGTCTCGAACGTGAAGAGCACAAAGTTCGACTGTCCAAGGGTCGTTTCCCACTCCCGCCCATCCACGCTGACGATGATGCGCCTTCGTCGTCGGAAGGGGTCGAAGAGGCGTCGTTTCCAGTACGTCAGGGCAGTGCGGTATGAGTGGTGGATGTTGGTCATTTCCCCCGGAGAGGAGGAGGAGCAGACTATGTTGTGCTGTTTGCTCCAGTTGACAACCGTCCAGTCCAGGGCACGCAGACTGACAGAGGAGCTCTGTTCGATGAGCGGGACGAGAATGTCCAGAACCATGTCCTTCGTGTACACGTTGTTGAGTCGTAGCAACAGGGCCCTTTCCTTCCCGGACAGGTGCTCATCGTTCTGGGCGGTACGAAACATGCCTGGGCGCCCTCGCCTGCATTCGCCTCACCCGCTCCCCCCCCGCTCCCCCCTCCCCCCCCGGCTCTACACACTGACGCCCCGGGCGACGAGCGGGGGGCGGGGGGCGAATTTGGGCGAGGGCGCCTCCGCGTCCCCCGGGGGCACGGGCGGGGCGTGGGATTGTTTGGTGTGAGATTGTTTCAGCGTGTCATAGTGCGTCGCGCCGCCGCGCCATGGGCGACGGCACGACAGCACACAAAATACCACGACGAGCAAGCCCGCGATGCTGTCGAGGGGCGGGGCGATGCGTTCGGTGAGCGCGAACACACGGTCCTGGCGTTCTGTGGTTGCCTTGACAAAGTCGTCGAGATGCGTCGTGTTGCGGAACGCGACGGTCGTCGTGACGAGCATGCGGGGCGCCGAGGGGGCGTCGAAGATGGAGGTGGCGACGCCTGCCCGTTCGCTCGTGTTGACGTGCCCGCGGTGCGCAAGGCGTTGGTCGAGGACGACGACGCCCCCCGCCCGGACCGACAGCGTGCGGGTGCCCTTGAGCCCACCCGTGTCTTCGACGAGGTGTGAGCCCGGCACGACGTCGAGCGCGGGGCCGTCTTGGAGGTAGACTAGAACCTTGAAGATGTTGTACTCGCCACCCTGACGGGGGGGCAGCACCTCATGATCCGTACGCAAGGAGCCCCCTCGGGCGTGCTCCTGCAGGCGGTCTCCGCCCCATCGTGTCACGAGCTCGACCGTCACTTCGCTGTGAAAGCCGAAGACGACGTCGTCTTCGCCAAGATGGAACTGAGTGTGGACCCACTGCCGCAGACAGGTGGTGACGAATGCGGCCGTGCGGTATACACCGTGGTGCGCGGCGTACCACGCGGCGCGACCGAGGAAGTCGACGGACGACACGCCCGTCGGGTCGATCAGGCGATGCAGCACGCGCGCCGACCACCCCAATTCGCGCGCGTGCAGGTCCCACTCACCCCGCAGCGCGCGCACGTGCTCGGGGGGGAACACCCCCCGCACGTGCACGAACCCATTCGTCCGAAGTTGCGCCAGGAAGCTCGGAGCCGGCGTAGCTTCGGCTTCGCCCCCTGCGCATTGTGACGAGGACGGCCCCAGGTTTTCAAACCGCTCCGAGGCGTCGTCGAGGAGGTGGGTTTCGTCGTCGTGATGCAGGCGCAGCTTCGCCTCCAGACTCCATATCACACGGTCCGACAGCGTGCCATTCCCCTCCGCGTAGTAGTGCAGCGCCTCCGGCGCCGTGGCGCGAGAGTGGAAGTCTCCGATGCCGAAGGTGGAGACATGCGACCTGGGTGCGACTGCTGCCATGAACACTGTCGCCGCGAGGCCTGACGACGGCCCGCTCGCGTCGTCGTCCTCGGGTAGCAGGCGCCGCAGCCCCCGGCGACGGAGACGCAGCGTGTAGGGATGCGGGAAAAGGGGGAACCATTCGTGAAGGTCCATGTTGTAGACGACCATGTGCGGTCGTCCGGTGACCCACCGGGGTGAGCCAGCGGTGGTCACGTGAAGGTCGGTCCTGGATCCGGTCCAGTTGGAGAGGAGGACAAATTTGTTGAAACGGACCACGTAACCGGACGTGTCGATCACGTGACCGTCGTCATGTGACAGCAGCGACGGGCCGTTGCCGACGACAGCGATTGACCCCCCGGTAGGCAGGTCCAGGGTTTCATTTTCGGTCGCCATCGTCACCAGGTCGTTGATCCATAAATACAGAAAGAGGCCGAGGAAAACACACGCGAGGCGACCCGCCATCGTAATACTCAGTGGTTGAGATTTAATTTGCCACCGCGGGATCAGCATCGCCGTGCTCGACGCGGTTCCCTTCGAGGTCGAGGGGGAGCCCACACCCGGGGCACCAAAAAAAAAAAAGCTCGGATCTCACACAAGGGAGAGGGGGTGGCATACTGGTGGGAAGGCATGCACGACGACGAAGCGGAGCAGCGCTCCGAGCTGCTCGAGATACTGCGGGTATCTTCGAGTGCCACTCGACGGAGGGTAGGCAACCTGCTGCGCAGTGTGGGTGAGGACCCCGACAGCGAGGACGGGACGGACCTCATGCGACTGTCGCGCGACGTCATCGCCGTCGTGCAGTGGGCGGCCCTGGGGTCCCTCCTCCTACCAGACGAAAGGGGGCAGAGGATGCGCTGGTACGAGTACAAGAAGGGCTTGTCCGTCGCGTTTTACAACGCGGTGGAGTGGATTCGACATCGGAGGCCGGGGTCCCTCTCGAGCCAACTCTCGAGGAAGATCATCGAGTGCCGTGCCAACGGGTGGCCCGTGTACAGGGTCGTGTACGTGCGCCCCTCCCGCCACTACGGGAGGTCCGTGGGTGGGGGGGTGTTCGCCATGATCCAGTTGAAGCGAGGCCACCTGCTCTTCCAGTTCACCGGGAGTGTCGTCCCGGGTGGCAAGAGTTTCCTCTCCCAGAAGGCGTCGCGGCAGGACTACTGCATCGAGTTTCGGCACGGCACGGAGGAGTACACCGTAAACCCTCTGACGACTGACGACTCTGCCCCCCACCCCGACAACGTCGCAGCCTACATCAACGAGCCCTCGCCGCCCCCCTGGGCACCCGGGGAACTGGCCAGTGTGCATGGCAGAAACGTCGTCGTGAGACGCTACGACTACAAGCAGGGGACCTATGGCGTCGAATACGCAAAGGGAGAGGTCGGGGAGGTGGCGGCGACCGACCTCACCGCGCACCCGGCTCACCCGGCGGTGGAGCGAGTCTTCGAGGCCAACGTCTTCTGGTACGACTTCCCCGTCCCCCTGAAGGATCTGTACAGGCCCCACGGTGCAGCGGTGGGCAGGGCACGGAGCGTCGTCTACACCCGGACGGCCGAAGTGACCACCACCGTGCCGTGGCCACTCGCCCTCTTCCTGAAGACGTTTGACGGCTTCTCCGACAATGACGGCGTCTACAGAATGGAGAGGAGGATCGCGCTCTCCACGCTCGCACGCGGGCACCTCGTGTTCATGAGGGGCACCGTCTTCATGGGGCTGGAGCGTTTCGGTGTCGTCGTGGCGGTCGACAGGGGGGGCGACGGGCTCACACGCTCGGTCACGGTCCGCCACCCCGTCGCGGCAAACACTCTCTGGAGACTGCCGCGGACGGTTCTCGCGGGGAAGGTCAGTCGCTGTGTATCGTGCAGGCAGTCGGAGGATCCAACATGCACTCGCTGCACCGTGGTCCCCTTCCCCCTCGTCTACGCCTGCAAGGATATTCGGCCGGGACAGGAACTCCTCTGTCTCTACAGCACGAGAATAAAGTCGCGAGGCCTCCCGTGTCACCTCCCACTGCAGGACGACGACCTTCTGCCCCGGTGGGACGGCCATTGATCTTGTGCGCGCGGCCTCCGTCGTTCCGTCTCCTTGCACGCGGCCGGCGTGTCGGGGAGCAGAGCGGGCCCCTACCGTGTCTTGAGCTCACCGAGCTCCACGAAGCTCTCACGGGTCGTCCTCAGACCGGCCACACAGGCCTTCGTATCCTCGTGGCAGAAGGACGGGAAGAACCTCGTCTCTCGACAAAGCTCTCCGTTGGCATCCGAACGGGAACAGTCTTCGACCCCCTTGATGGGCGGTTTGATCCTCATGCAGATCTGCATCTGTTCCTTCGAGTAGGCATCCGTGTCCACCACGAGGATCCACTTGCCGAGCGTATCAGCAAACATGCCCCTGATCTGAGGGGTGGGTGCCGTGGGCGCAGGGGTGCGGTTTCAAGGGGGGGCTTGCAAAAATAATTTGCACGACTTCTTCGGTCGCAACTCCTGCGGTGCTTATTGGCCGGTGCGTCGGGGTGGTCGTCGACCCCCGCGGAGAGGGTGAAGAAAGGAGCCGCGTCCATGACGAAGAGACACAATGCCCTCGACAGGCGGGAACTTAAATCGCAGAGTGATATCGAATACACTCAGCGCGACGCCTTGAAGGGGCGACCCGCGTCAAAGACGCGGGCAACGAAAATGTGGCCCAGTTACGGGAAGATACTTTTGGCGGAACTTCCCCATGTCATGCATGCCGAACTTCTCGGTTGGGAAGAGCGCCAGACTGCTCCGGGTTCAGACAATCATCGAACAACCCATCACACCGCTGTCGACTGGGCGCATCAGCTGTGTGGTCAACGGCCTCGAACCCATCACCTTCCGGTGGAAGGGCCCGCACGGCAAGGAGATCCAGCTCGATCCTACTGGCAGCGAGGCCTACGGGCTCGCACCGGGGCGGTACGCCATCTCAATCGAGTCGGCCGACGGATGCAGGGCCGAGATATCCGCCGACGTCGTGCCGGCACTGAAACGAGTCATCGCGGTCAGTGAGTACCATTGTACCAACGCGTCCAATGGGGTCGCCTTCGACGGGAGCGTACGCGCGACGGGGTACGGACTGGACCAATGGTCGCGATACATATGGTCAAATGGTGTCGAGACGACCGAACCGGTGCTCAGGGACACACGACCAGGGTGGTACTCTCTCTCACCCCTCCCCGTCAACGATGAAGTCCCCGTCTTCGTGCAGTACTGTGAACCGGGGAATGTGCAGGCGTCTCGCATCATGCGTCTGTAGAGTACGACTCCGACGATGCGCATGCCCCCTCGCCCTCCCCCCCGCCCTCCGCAAGAAAAGAGAGTGCTGTAAGCCCAGCGCACGAATCGAGGAAAAAACCTCGTCAGACTGCACTTTTCCAGACGGCCTCAGGTGAGTTTACGGAGAAGCTCAACGGAGACTAGACTAAGCTAGTCCTCGAGCCGCTAGTCATTCGTGGAGGCGTCTCACGACGCGCACAGGTGATGCCCGTGGACCCCGAGGCGTGGTCTCGCGCGCTCTGCGTCGTATGGATTGCGGCGTCCATCACTCTGTCCGTGTCGAACAAGGCGCTCATGCAGGCCGGGCTCGACCCTGTGTTTGTGGTGTCGATGCAGATGAGCGTGACGGCGGTCGGGGGCATTGTGGCGATGCTCCTGCACCCAGGACGCTTGCAACTGCGTCCCCACCTCCGGTGGATGCTCACAGTGACCCCGTTTTTCGTGTGCTCGCTGTTGCTCTGGATGCAGATCTATCGCAGGCTGTCGCTCAGCACCATCGTGCTTCTCCAAAACGTTCGGCTCGTGGTCGTGTTTGTGTCCGAATGGACCGTCTTTGAGGTGCGCATCACCTGGGTGCAGGCCGCGGCGCTCGTGACACTCATCGCTGCAGGTGGTATGTACGGCAGCGCCAGTACCCTGGACTCCGAGAACATCTACCTCGTGACCAGCTCGATTTTTGCCTGGAGTATGGACCTGATCATCGCTCAGTATCACCTGAAATTCGCGGGGACGTCCTCGGGTCTCCTCAACGTCGGCATTGCGTCCGCCAACAACCTGCCCGGCGTGCCCATCATGGCGGTTGTCATGTCGCGCGGCAGGGTCGAGTGGCCAAGTCTGGCTAGCGGCACCGTGCTCCTCCTCAGCTGCGGAGTCGGCCTTGTGATGTCCACGACCACCGCCGCGGTCCAGCGGCGCGTCAGCGCGCTCGCATTCTCGACGCTTGGGGTCCTGGCGAAGACCGCGCTCGCGATCATCGGCGTCGTTGTGTTTGCCGACTCGCGAAGCGCGCTTGCCGTCGGAGGCGTGTGCATCTCGTTGGCAGCGTCGGTCGCGTTCCTGGCTCACGTGCGCCCCCGCAAGCCTCCCGAGGACTTCGAAATCGTGGGGTCCGTGTTTGGGCGTCGGCTCCTGCTTCTCGTCGGTACGTGGATTGGGATCCTATGTTTCGGTGTGGTTCCGCTCGTGTGGGGGCTCAATGCGTACCGCAACCAGGTGGCCATCGGTGGCCTGCACCAAGCCGCAAACGTGACGCGCTGCCACGCCGGGTCACAGGAGGTCGTTCCGCGTATTCTGCATGCCACCGGCAGGACGGCCGCGGCGGGTCCACACACGATGTTTGCGGCATCGGCACCTGTGACTGCGGGTCCTGCCTTCGAGTTGCGCTACGCGAACGACACACTGGCACGTGCGGCCATCGCAGCCTTATGTGGGGAACACTATGCGCTTGCCTTCGATTGCCTCCTGCCGGGCGCGTTCCGCGCCGACATGTATCGCATGTGTGTGATGCACGCCGTCGGCGGCGTCTACATGGACGACGACATCGTGCCGCTGCGTCCACTCGACGAGGTCTTCAGCTTGTGTCAACCAGTGACCGTGGCGTGGGATCGCGAGACCTTCACGTGGTGGGGCACAAAAGACCACGACCAGCTGCAGCAGGCCATGATCGCGGCCGCTCCGGGTCACCCACTTTTCCGATGCCACATGGACGCCATACTCCGACACGTCCGCGAGCGACTTGTTCCAGCGCACGCCACTGCAATCACGGGCCCCATTGTCTTTCACGACTGCTACGAGGCCGTGTCGCACGACGATGTCGCCATCGACCTCGTCGACCTGGGGTCCCCCCTGAATGTCTTCGCCCACACGGCAATCGACTCTTACTTTGCAGCCGCGGTCGCGTACCAGTTCCGACGTCCGCGCGCGTCTCGGGACTACGTCAGCATGGTGAAAGCCGGCCACATCTACGCCGATGTGTGCGAACTGTGAACGACGCCGCGAGTGCACGACCGACCACGACCCCTCCCCTCGCAGACGAGGCAGGGGGGTGGGAGGAGGGAGGGGTACCGACGACACGCATGAGAGTCGTCTCCATAATTTTTTTGTCACCCGAGCGTTACCACCGGTACTTCGAACGCGGACGGGAGCGGCGTGAACGGGAGCGGCGTGAACGGGAGGGGGGGGAACGGGAGGGGGGGGGGGAATTGCGGGGGAGGCAGAAAATTGGGGGGGAGGCAGAAAATTGCGTGGAAACTTGGCACTCTGCTTTGTGTACCAAAATCCATCACACACGAGACAGCCACACACGAGTCCTCTACCCCACACGAGTCCTCTACCACACACGATGTACACCATGCTGACGTCGAAGGCGGCCCGCACCATGTTCCGTGACATCCTCATCCACTACGACATTCGCCTGCAGGGATCGATCCTCACCGCCTCGCTCGCGGAGGCCCTCCTGAACCCCTCGGATGGAATCAAGGAGGTGGCGGCGTGCTGGTGGATCGCCTCCAAGTTTGAAGACGTCAACCCCCTGGACATTGAGATGCTCATTCTTCGCTTCTTCAAGGTGACCCCCACCAAGATGGAGATGATCATGATCGAGGCGACCGTGCTCACGCGCATCGGCTACATTATTCCCTACAAGACGACGGTGCGCGACATGTACAACCTCGTGGAGGAGCACGAGGTGGTGGCGCTGTCCAACTACTGCTACGCGCTCGTCGATGGCGGTCTCTTGACCCGCCACCCCGACACGACCGCCCAGGGGTGGATCGACGCGATGCGCACGCGCGACGTAGATGTGACGGCGGAGCTCCACGCCTCGTGTGACCCGATCTTGAGTGCGCGCCTCATCGACGCGGCGAGGGAGGTCGGATCGACGGGGGGGCAGGGCAAGAGGACGAAGGCCTTCACGCCGGAGAACGTGATCGACCTGACCCTCGGCTCACCGCGCTCCCCCCCGGCGCACTCGAAGAGGGTGAAGGTGGTGATCGATCTCTGCACGCCCATGTCGCAATAGGAGGAGGAATGCATGCAATGCAGCAAAGGGACTGCGGACACCCATGGAGGCTCAGGAAGGGAGGAGGGGGGAGGGGGGGTGGTGGTGTCTCGAGTATAACGTCGAGTGTAAAGTCAATGAAGGGTGTGGTAAAGTCTCGTAAGTTTCGATTCTACCCATTTAAATGGTCAGCCCGACTCGCCACCACTCGAGTGGAGGCGCGTCCAGGGTGTCTTTGAGTGGAGTCGCGCGGTCGAGAGCAGGCCCCATCAGGAGTCCCTCTAGGTTGGAGAGCTCGTGCATGACCCGAGTCTCAAAAAACTCATTCGGTTGGGCATGGGGTCGGCACAAGGTTCTGCATCACGAGCTCGCTCGCTCAGAAGGCGGAAGTCACGGAACAGCTCGTTGAAGGCCTTTGAGCATCTCGTCGAAGGCCTTTGAGTGCTCACCAACGAGAAACCCGAGCCGAAGTAGTTTAGCATTCTGACGGGTCACCTCGTCGATGAGACGATCCACAACAAAGTCGAGGGAATCGTAGTCGTAGGTAGCTTGGTCTTCAGCTTCGTCTTGGGCTTCCGACTCGACGGGGGAGTCGAGGTCGAGTGGTTGATCCCCTTCATTGTGGGTAAGGCGATAGTTCTCGATGTAGGTCTCGTAGGACTTGTTCGGGTAGTAGTAGTAGGTCTCGTAGTCGTAGGTCTCGAAGTCGTAGGTCTCGTGAGGGTTGGGGTCAGGTTCGGGGTGAGGGTCTCGTAGTCGTAGGGATTCGATGGGCAGGCCTCGAATGGTCTCGTAGTCGTAGGTGTCGTAGGTCTCGTGAGGGTTGGGGTCAGGTTCGGGGTGAGGGTCTCGTAGTCGTAGGAATTCGATGGGCAGGTCTCGAATGGTCTCGTAGTCGTAGGTCTCGTGAGGGTTGGGGTCAGGTTCGGGGTGAGGGTCAGGTTCGGGGTGAGGGTCGTTTCGTAGCCAGGTCTCGTAGTCGTAGGATTCGTAGTTGGCGAAGTCGTAGGAACGGTAGACCTCCAATGTGTCAGTGGCAGCGTGCGCCGGATCAGGGAGCACAGATTGGTTTCCGTTGTCATCGTCACTGCGACGGTAAAGCCAGTCGACAATGTTGCCCCATGCGTGCATGCGTACCCATGCAGCGGGGGTGGGGTATTCATGCACGTGCCCATGTTCCGTCTTCCCCGGGAGACCCTCGGGCGAGGGGTACGACGAGACGAGCCGCATCGACCCGGACCAACCGAAGAGGAGCAGCAACACACAGAGCGTCCAAGAACCTGTGGACCTCATATCGGATGTGTTTGTTCAGGGTGCGAGTAAAAAAAAAAAAAAGGACCTGTCACATCCATCGTGCTATTTCTCATCGTCGCATGTCCTGGGGCTGTCGTCGCGTTCGGTTGTTCCCACTAGTACTTTGGTGAGCGCCTGTTTGTCCCTTCTGGCGGCGTCGAGACGCAGGGGGTCAACAAAAGCAGAGAAGGCGAGGCGTGCCCTCTCTTCTTACCGCTCCAGGAACCCTTGAATCGGGTGGCATCAGTGTCGTGCCAATCAGCCCATCGATTCGGGGATTCGTCGTCTCGAGAAACGTGCCACCACCCCCGACCTCGTGCCAGCCGCCGCTCCGACTAGATGTCCATGTCGTGTGTCCGGTCGTAGAGGAGGCACTCCTCCGTGTTGGAGACGACGAACGAGTAGGTCTTCACGTCGCGCGTCTGTCCGTACCTTAGGCACCTCGCGACCGCCTGCGACTCGAGGGTCATGACGCGGTCCCGATCCCCCACGATCGCGTGTGCAAAAATGACGTGCCAGACGTGCGGGAGATGGAGGCCTGCGAAGCCATCGTCCAGGCAGAGGAGCAGGACGCCCACCCCCTCCTCGTGCAGTGAGTCGAGTGCGTTCGCTCGTTGCGAGAGGTTCCCGTCGAGCGTGTGCACGCGCGTCCCCATTCCCCGGAGGAAGGATCGAGTCCCCTTGACCATGGTCTTCCACTGCACGAAGAGGATACAGGGCGTGTCCAACGACTGTACGAGCGAGGCGATCTCCTTCATCTTCGTCCCCACGCCGCGCGTCGTCTCGATCGGGAACGCGTCGTAGATCATTTCCCCGCACACCCCGCAGGCCGGGTTCGCCCCGACACACGACGAACACAGCATGTGCAGACAGCTGGACGACATGTTCAGGTGGCCGCCCCGCTCCCCACACAACCCACAGACGACCCCCTCGCCAATCTGCTGCACCCTCTGCTGTATCGTGTCGTCCATCGCCTCCCTGTTCCGGAGGCGCAGCTGCTGCCGATGGAGGATGCCCTTCGCGACGCGGACATCTTCCTGGTGGGTTTCGTACGCGACTCGAGCCGCATCGCGCTCCTCCTCCGAGGACCCCCCGTCGTCGAGGAGACGCACCAGGGTGGCCCTCAGCTCCTGTGTGACGCCTTCCAATATGCGTACGCTCCGCTCGTGCCCACCGACCTTCACCCGGAGTGCCGCACACTCTCGCCCCCTCTGGACGGACACGTGGCTGACGAGGTGGCCCCCCACCCCCTCGTCACCACCGACCACCACCCCCCCTGCCCCCTCACTCACATCGACAAAGGTCACCTTCCGGATCTTCTCTGCCAGTGTGTCCCCTCCGCTGTCTTCCAAGAGTATCCTCTCTTCCGCAGACAGTGAGATTCTCCGCACCGATCGCTTCTCGGCGGTGGTGGTCTCGTTCTTCACCCCGCTTCTGACGCACGCCTCGATCAGACGTGCGAGGAGGTTGGGGTGGTGCGCCTTCTCCCTGGAGAGGAGGGAGTACAGGTGCTGTGCCTGGTCGTTGTGGATACACGGCGTGGCACTGAGTCCCCACAATGCGTGCGCTCGAAGCAGCCGGAACTGTTTCACGTCCCCCATCCGCTCGAAGGTCTGATGGATTTCGTCCACGACGACTCGCCTCCAACAGATGGCTTCCAGTATGCACTCCTGTCGGTTGGGCACCCTCGCCCACGCACTCAGGCTGTAGCGCTCACGGGGGCGGTGTCTCAAGCACCGATCGATCATTTCCCCGTACACCTTGTTGTTCCTCAGGAAATGGAATGTGGTCACCACGATGTCGGCATCGAGCGCCTCGCTCATAGAGGGCACATCCCTGCCCTGGACGACGAAAAGCACCGTCATGCACCCCGGCTTGATGAACTTTTCGATTTCACTCTTCCACTGCCCGACGAGGTTGAGTGGCAGCACCACGAGAGTCCCCCGACTCTCGTAGTGGCTCTCCGCGGTGGTCGGCCGCCTGGGCATGCGCGTGTCGTTTATGAGTCGCAGCACCGCCGCCGTCTTCCCCCTCCCCATCCCATCGGCGCACAGCCCCCCGACGAGCTGTGCCTCACGTACGCTCGCAGTCGTCGTGAGGCACTCGTTCTCCGTGTCCACGAACCATCGCGACGTCATCCGTATGTTCCCGTCGTACGCGATGTTCATCGGGAATCGTTCCTCCATCCCCCGCATCCATGCGACGGTTCTGACCTGGTGTTCAAAGAGCTCCATCTCCTCTCGCCACGCGCCCCCCCCCCCCCCCCCCCCCTCCCTCTCGCACGCACCCCTCGCCCCCTCCTCCTCCACCCTCCCCTCGCACGACACCCTTGCCTCTCTCCATACCGACTTGCACAGGTTTACGACGTCCTCCTCGACCCCCCAGACCTCCCCCCCCGAGAGGATCGTGTCCACCTTCTCCTCATCCGCAACCAGGAAGAACTGCGTCACCACCCCACTCGCGACCTCACACTCGATCCATACTGCATCGTCCCTCTGTGACACGATCCGATGGAGCGACTCCCCGATGTCCCTTGGGTGAACGGCTGCCGTCTGACGCACCCCGTTCTTCGAGACGACGAGGACCTCGTTGATGGACGAGTCCAGCAGCAGGACGACACCACGCACGGACCTCGTCCGTCTCGCCCTGTGGGCAAAGGAAAACACGTCTCGAACCATGATCACACACCCCCCTCCCCTCCCCTCCCGTCCCTCCCTCCTCTCTCCTCACACACTGACAGGGGCGGGGGGGGGAGGGAGGGGGTGGTGGCCACCCCGCATCGGAGCTCGGTCAGGCGCGGGTGGTGGCCACTCTCAGAGGCCGTTCGAGCATGTCGATCGCCCCCGTCGTCTCGTTGGTTGCATCGGAGCTCGGTCAATTCCTTGCGACAAGCGTTACTGCGACGACTAGCTTTTGCGACAAGCGACATTTGCGACTTGTCTTGATGCCGTAAAAGTTGCGACGTGTCTTGATCAAAACTAGCCCCAGTCCTCCTCCCATTCGGCGACCCCCTTCGCCCCTCTCTCCGCGCGCGTGCGCATGAGCAGCCAGGACGTGCTCGACGCCCTGGACAGCATCATCGCATCGCAGCAGGTCTTCAACGGCGAGAACGCAGTGTACGTGGAGGGTCCCGGCGGTGTGTGGAAGATCAAGAGGTACAAGAATCCCCGCGGCTACTTCAACCTCAACGTCAATGCACCGGGGAGGGGCCAGCCCCTCTACTCGATCGCGGCCGTCCGCGAAGCGCTTAAGGACAACGCGCTCGCTCCGATGGACCAGCAGGACGACGTCGCCCTGGAGGTCGAGGCCTTCCTGGAGCCTAATGCCTTTGATCAGCTCGCGGCCATGGTGGAGGTGGACGCCACGATCGTCGACCCGGCCTGTACGCTGCGTGCCTGCCACCGCATCCAGACGGCGTACCGCTCGCACCGGTACCGCCTTCAGATATCGACGCGCCTCAACTTGACGCGCGAGCTCGAGCGCGTCAGGGAGGCCCTCGTCGAGGCCACACACCGTGTTAGCCTCGCAGGAGCCTCTTGCGTCGACTCGATTAACGTGGAGGGGGCCTTCCTCCTCACCTGCACGCATCTCTCGCCGCTGCTGCTCAAGCACCCCATCGTCACCCTGACGCTGCACACCACGCTGCCTCTCGTGGCTAATCTTCTCACGATTATGAGCCACCCCACCGACCTCGATCGCGACCTAGTCTCGGGGCGCGCGGCCGACGTCATGGTTAAGCATCCGGCCAAGAGCATGGCGTACAAAACCGCCAAGGCCGTCTCGATGTGTCCGCACTTCCCCCTCATCATCGGGTCGCTCCCTCTCCCAGGGCACTCCACCTTCGCCTTCCGGAAGACCTACGTGCGCTGCAGCCAGACCCTCTCCGAGCAGCACACCTCGCTCCTCACCGCGACGTTCGGCAGGAAGTGGGTCAAACACGTCCAGGTGGTGATGAACCGCCGCGACGTGCGCGCCTTCGACTTCTTCTCGGACCGCTCCCTCACCGCGTACGAGTGCTCGTTGATCGTGACGAAGCACCTGCTCCGCGTTCGTGGGAAGGTCCTGCCCGCGATCCACATCGTCTGCATGTCATCCTCCTCTCGCGGCCGTGGCAACGGGTCCCTCATGATGGAGCTTTGCAAGGTCCTCCTCTTCAGCGACGGGGTGGAAATCTCCAAGGGCATCGTATTCGCGCAGTGCCTGAAGATCGACTTCTGGGACTACAGGCTTCACGAGGACGCGCGCGCGCAGGCGCTGATCCTGCAGATGTACATGCTCTACGAGGAGCAGGAGTTCGAGGAGAGCTGTGTAATCAAGATGACGGAGTACGAGAACGTGGACGATTCCGCCCCGTCGCCTGCCAAGACGTTGACCTGACGCGGAACTCGTCGGAAGACAACGGAGGGAGAGGAGAGGAGGTGAGGGACCCGGTCCCAGCGGGAGCGGCGCGCGGCGCGTCGGATGACGGACCCGACAGGAGACATCCGGACGGGACCAGACGAGGAGCAGATTTGGTGTGGACTGCTGCAGACGCGCGGGCGCGGCACACCAGCGGGGGTGGGAGAGAGGGATGGGTTGGGTGACGAAATCGGGAGAATGCTCGTGTCGCTGGAGCACTGCACTGCTTGGTACCCTCCCCACGTAGTGAGGTGGGTGATTTCGAATTGCAGAGTGAAGTTTCTACTGTCGCTCAGAAATAAGAATGGTAGCCCGACTGCGACCGTCAGTGTGCAGGGGGTCAACACGCCCCCGTACATCGGTGACGACTCACAGGACACACGTCGTGCTCGATGCGAGCCTTCATGACACAAAACACCAAACACGCGACCATCCTTGGATCTACCTACGCCATCCCACTCGACACGCTGAGCGCGAGTCTGGCCGCGGAGGCCAGGGCGGAACTCACTCTCCCCCCCAAGTCAGGGTTCGGGCCACCGCCCCCGCCCGTCGTGGCCTGGTTCGAACGCGACAACCACCTTCACGTGCCCCGCTACTATGGCATGGAGCGGTACGGACGCCCGGTCGTGGACCTGCGAAGCGACGGTGTCGAACTCAGTGCGACCTCGTTCGTGGCAACGCTGACGGATCTGCAGACGAGAGCCATCGACACCGTGGTCAAGAAGCATTTCTCGTGTCGCGCGACGCAAGACTCTGGGGCCATGGTATGCATACCGTGCGGGATGGGCAAGACGGTACTCGCGGTCTACCTGGTCTCGCAGGTCCTGAAGCGCAAGGCGTGTATCCTGGTCCACAAGGGCGTCATTCGCGACCAGTGGAAAAAGGCCTTTGAAAACTTTTGTCCAGGGATACGAGTTGGAATCATACAGGGGAAGCAGTGGGACATGGAGGAGTTCGACGTCGTGATCGCAATGGTGCTGACACTTGCGAAAAAGGACATTCATGAGACGGCGCTCGACGACATTGGTACCGTCGTGTGCGACGAGTGCCACCATTACGCCGCACCGGTGATGAACCTCGCGATGCGAAAGTTCAGAGCGGTCAACATCATCGGGCTGACGGCAACCAAGGATCGTCCGGATGGCCTCACGCCGCTGTTGCACTGGACGATGGGCAAGGAGGCCTTCCGGGCGGAGCGAAACGGCGGTGAGAGCGTAAAGGTGAGCATGGCCATCTTTCGAAACGTGGTACGCGAGATAAAGAACAGAGATGGGAAACCCCTCACAAGCGTCATGACGACGAAGCTCACGCTCAACCGCGCGAGGAACGAGTTCGTGGCGTCGCGCGTCGCGACAATGAGACGGGCGGGGAGGGTAATAATCGTCCTCTCCGATCGAATCGAACAGTTGAAGATCCTCCACAGGATGATCGTCGATCTGGGAATAGAGGCGGAGCAGGTCGGGATGTTCTACAGTGCCACACCAGAGGCGGCGCGCCACGAGGAGCTTTCGAGAGAAATCGTCCTCTGTAGCTACGGGATGGCCAACGAAGGGCTGGACAAGAGAGAGGCCGACACGTGTGTGATGGCGAGCCCGAAGGCACGGGTGACACAATGCATCGGGCGCGTGCAACGGCCCTGTGAGACGAAGCAGGAGCCACTCGTTTTGGATGTGGTGGATGAGAACAACGTCTTCCAGACGCTGCGATGGTCGAGGCAACGTCTCTACTCGAAGGAGAAGTACGAGGTGCAGGTGGTTGAGGTGAAGGATGGGATGGACGACAGTGTGTGGTTTTCGTGACGCACCCGAGCAACCCGTCTCGACGGAGGGTGTGCTGTGGGTGGGAGGGTCGTCGCGGCACTCCTAGGTACTTAGGGGAGGGAGTTATACTCGGCACTCTTAAGTCGCGGCTAAAAGGGAGGGAGTTACAGTCGGTTACATGGAGGAATAATCAGTCGCGAGCTCGAGCGCCTGGTCGCGTCTCTCTGCCACTCCGCCCCAGGAGTGTAGGCGTGTGTGAGGACCGCACCGCCCCGCCATACCAGCCGCCACGACCGTCTGCTTCGAGACGAATGGCGTTTGTGGTGTGCGGAAGCCCGAAGTGCAAGAAGCCGTGGGGCCACCTGGGCACATGCGAGGGCGAGGTTGCCTCGCCTCGGCGATGCTCCAAGCAGATCATTCCCCCCGGGTCGCGCGCTGTGCGGATGGACACCCAGTCCGTCGCGCCCGCCGCCCAGCCCGTCGCACCCGCAGCCACACCCCGTGCGGCCCCCGCGAAGACGTCCAGGGGCATCGTCAAGAAGAAGGGGTGGAGCCTCGCTAGGGTTGTCTACTCGAAGAACTGCCTCCTCCTCTGTCGCAACGGGCTAATCGTTCGCATGGAGGAGCCGGGGCTGGGGCGGAACATGGTGATGGTGAGAGGACCTCCGCCAGCGGTCCACCTCCCCCTCCCTCCCTCTCCTATCCTCGACTCCCGATGGATCTCATGCCCTCGCCCTCGCCCTCGCCGCGGTCACCAGGTACGCCCGTTCGACGATCTGGTGACCAAGTTCATGAAGCGCGACGGCCTCGTGTCGCTCGACCTGTCGATGCTGTACAAGGAGGGTGGCGGCACGCTCGACGCCGCCCTCCTCGTCCCCAAGAGCGAGCTGCCGCCGAAGATGCGCGCGGCCCTCACATATTCGGAGGGCGCCTACCTCGACGCGGCTCGGGAGCCCGACAGCTGGGCATAGGCGCTCGGGGCTGCGACCCAGTCCCCTCCCCCTCGAAGGGAAGTGGTGGGGGTGCCCCAGCCCACATGGGGACGAGGGAAGGGAGGGAGGGGGGTGGGAGGGGGGTGGGAGGGGAGTGGGAGGGAGGGGGGGTCGGAGGCCTCCCCGTCCACGGACTGATGCCCCGCCCCCCTCCCCTCCTCCCTTGCACGCATGTGTGTGTGTGTGTG
>Ga0209713_10000206_pt1 | contig 33112 bp, 11 predicted proteins | sample ArcOceMetagenome_3_FD_187444 | JGI IMG/M metagenome (GOLD analysis project Ga0209713, IMG submission 187444) | Marine eukaryotic phytoplankton communities from Arctic Ocean - Arctic Ocean- Svalbard ARC20M Metagenome (SPAdes) (version 2) | ecosystem: Environmental > Aquatic > Marine > Oceanic...
TCTTTAAGCAAATCTTTATATTCTTCCGTGGATGCGGTCATATTTGTTTCCATCCAGTCGAGTTTTTCTTTTACAATACCATCGATATTTTCTTTGACGTCTTCCGGCAGTGTCGGTGGGAGAGACGATTTCACCTGAAACAGATAGTTTTCGAGTTCGTTTTTCGCATCAACTCGCTCTTTAGCACGTTCGTCGTCTTCTTTGTATTTTTCGGCTTCATTGACCATACGCTCAATGTCCTCTTTAGTCATTCTCCCAGATTCGTTCGTGATCGTGATTTTTTGAGACTTTCCAGATCCTTTGTCCTCAGCGCTCACGTTCAGAATTCCATTGGCGTCGATGTCGAATGACACTTCGATTTGAGGTACGCCTCTCGGTGCAGGCGGAATGCTAGACAGTTCAAATTGACCCATCAGTTTGTTGTCCTTGGTGTGAAATCGTTCTCCTTCAAAAATTTGAATCGTTACTGCAGGTTGGTTATCACTGTAAGTAGAAAAGACTTGTGATTTCTTTGTCGGGATTGTAGTGTTTCTCTCAATGAGTTTCGTCATTACTCCACCAGCAGTTTCGATCCCAAGGGACAGTGGTGTTACATCAAGTAGAAGTAGATCTTGAATAGATTCGTCCTTGTTGCCGGTAAGAATTGCCGCCTGAATCGTTGCACCGATTGCTACAGCCTCGTCTGGGTTGAGAGATTTGCAAAGCTCCTTTCCATTGAAATAATCTGAAAGAAGTTTCTGAATCTTGGGAATACGGGTACTTCCACCCACCAGAATAATATCATCTACGTTGTTCTTGCTGATTTTAGAATCCAGAATTACCTTTTCGACCGGATCCATTGTCTTTTTGAAAATATCGGCACACAGTTCCTCGAATCTAGCTCGAGTAATGGTCGTCATGAAATCGATTCCGTCATACAATGAATCGATTTCAATACTGGCTTGTGTGCTCGATGACAGAGTCCGTTTCGCGCGCTCACAAGAAGTGCGTAGGCGTCGAATCGAACGAGGGTTGGAACGAATATCCTTTTTGTGTTTGCGTTTGAATTCTTGACAGAAGTGTTCCACCAACATATTGTCGAAATCTTCTCCTCCCAAATGACTGTCTCCAGCAGTAGCTTTCACCTCGAAAATACCGTCTTCAATCGAAAGTAGCGACACATCATGCGTACCACCACCACAATCAAAAATCAAAACATTTTTTTCCTTCGCACATTTGTTGTCCAGCCCATATGCTATCGCGGCAGCAGTGGGTTCGTTGATAATACGCAAAACATTCAGTCCAGCAATTACACCCGCATCTTTGGTCGCCTGTCTCTGACTGTCGCCAAAATATGCGGGTACCGTAATTACGGCATCGGTAACTTTTGATCCAATGTACGTCTCGGCAATCTCTTTCATTTTCGTCAATACCATGGCGGAAATTTCTTCCGCATAAAATTGTTTCTTTTCGCCTTTGAATTCTACAGAAATTTTAGGTTTGTTTTTTCCGTCATCTACGACATCGAATGTCCATTCTTTAATGTCGTTTTGCACGTGCGTATCCGTGAAATCCCTGCCCAATAAACGCTTCGCGTCATGAACCGTATTTTTGGGATTCATATTCGATTGGTTTTTAGCACTATCACCAATCAGACGGTCATCGTCTGTAAAGGATACATAGGATGGTGTAGTGCGGTTTCCTTGGTCGTTTGCGATGATTTCAGCACGTCCATTTTGAAAGACTCCTACGCAACTGTACGTTGTTCCCAAGTCGATTCCGATAGCTACCATTGTTATATAACTTGTTTTCTAACTATTTTTTTAAATACCTTTCGTATATTCATTTTATATTATTAATGTTGTAAGTTGATTGCTCTACACGCGTGGAGTTTATAGTGACTTTCATTTTATGCACGTAGTCGGGTAGAACATATCCAGTTTTACTCTTCACCCCATAACGCTCTGTATAAAAACGGTCGAAATTTATGGAACCCGTAACAATAAATTCAGATAACCCAAATAGCAAAACAAAGATCAACCCTTCGTTCGAAGCACACCCTCCCCAGGGGGCATCCATATCATTAAACAATCCTTTAAGCCTTGTGTCAAATTCCGTTAAGTCATTATCCTGAGTACCACTGTACGTCTGTGCTAATTTTGCATACATTGTTGCAAATAACACTTTGTTTATGCTCAAAGTGTCGTTCATATGAATTTCGTAATAATTAATATTTGAACGAACATAGTCATTCACTTGAATAGACGGTATCAGTGAAAATAATAATTTGGAATGGTAACTCGTGAATAATAAGAGTAACTCGGATATTTCACCAGATGTGGGACTGGAAAACGCCTCTTCATCCATGAAAATTTTATTATCTTCGTTCGTACCCTCTATCCGTGATTCAATTACTGTAATAATCTTTTGATAGGCAGTCTTCCATTCCTTTTTAATCTTGTAATTCACTTCATAATAGGATTCAATCGCAATTTTTATACTCAACGCCGCATAATACAATGACATTATATTGTTCGTTCCTTCCACGTTATTCAAAGAAAAGGTGTTTGGAATGTTACCGTCCGAATCAAGTATACTCGTGAAAAAGTCTGCAGAGTGCGTAAATATCTTAATACCCTTCTCCCGTAACCAATCACTATCCTGAGATACACGAAAATAATTCCATGAATTTACGACTACTAAACCGGTATTAAATACATAAATGGATGCTGACGTATTCCAATAAATATCGTTATAGCCGAATACGTCTTTATCATGCGGAAATTTGGCGCCCTTGAAACCGTAGGATGCCGCTAATGCTTTCGCAGTTTCCAATTGGTGGAATCGATTGTCTATGAGCGTTTTTGCATACGAACTTTTTAATACAATCAAAACTGGAATCAAGAATAGGTCGCTATTCCAAAACAAATCGCCATTCGAATCTATCGCGTGAATTTTCAATGGATTGTAATCTGAACTAACGTCGTCTCTTATACTCGAAAATAGATTAAACAGTGAATATTTCACATTCTTTCGCAAGTTTTCCAATTTACCCGTTTTTTCAATGTTATTTGTAAGTTTGCCTTCAAATTCTATGTCTGCGGTCCATATTTTCGTCCATAAAGCATTATGGGTGCTAATCAATTTATCGACACCATTCAACCGTACAATAGTGGTCAAAATTCGTTTCAATTCGTTTTTCGGATCCGGAAAATCGTGAGTCGTCATTGTCCCGGTTACAATGTGGAACTCGAACTGTTGATTCTCATCCATATCGAGATGAAACAAGTTATATGCTTGTCCATTGTTCAAATTGTGTCCTATATGAGTACATTTCGTGTTGTCGTATATGTAACTCGAACAAGTCACGATATCCAGATCCTTTCTTCGATCGTGGGAACTGCTCGAGAAAAGCAAAACGTCATCCATGTTATTATTAAAATGTTCCACATCTTCGCTCAAATTATCTGATTTGCGCACCAAATGATACAATGGTACCCTGATTCCCTCCGGATCATTTGACGTATTTACGATCTCATACGAATTCAAAAAACAATATGGATATTGACGAAGGGAACGCATATTATGTCTGACACTCAAGGTACACGTTAATCCTTCGGGTGTTACGTATATCAAGTCGTATTCATTTGTGAAGCACGCTCTATGGGCATCTAAATGCTGTATATGATTTTCGATTCTTACATTATGATCCGATATTTCGAAAAAGTTAAGTCCAGAATAGTCGAATGTCTCCACCAAATTTGTGTTATATTTTGCGATTTGATCCAAATTACAATTCGTTGTAATAAAAGATGACGCTACTTTATTCACATATGGGGAAGTTATGATTCCAGTTTTTCCGTTAGTTAATTGAACGCCACGGTACTGAAGTGGATCAATGTTCTTTACCTCAAAAGAAAATACGTTCATATTATAAGTAGCTCGTTCATTGACGGTACTATATTCTGTATTGGCCTGAATATATTCAGCAGTTTCATAAAGTAACTCCTCGATTTGTGGTAATGTGTATTGGAGGTCGAAAAACTTGGCGCGATACGTAGTTTTTTCTTCTTGTATTGGAGTTCGTTTTAATACTTTGAAAAAAAGAAATGTAAGTTCTTCATCAAAAGAATCCATTTAATTTTATTGCGAATATATTATTGAATAAATACAATATTTTAAATAAATTAACATTGTCAAATTCAATATAATTAATATGTTTTTACATACATGATATTTGAACTTGGATCCGCGTTGTAGTCCATACAATATATTGTATCGGCTGTCGATTTTGTACCATGAGAACAGGATCACGAACAACATCACCGAATATACAATGTAAATCATTTAAACTATTACAATCTTTTTTACCGTTTTTTCTTCAACGATTTCGGATGATTCGGAAAATGTGTATTCGAAATCCAGATCGCATTCATTGATTGTTAAATCAATCTCGTCTGTGGCCGTTTCCGTAGAATCATCGCCGTCGATAGACAACAGTTTGTTTTCGTCCATAATAATTTGACTGTCACCAGTCCCGCTCTGGGCGATTTGTCCCAACATAATATTTGCGCTTACACCATGGATTCTGTCCAGTTCGCCGAAAATACCGGCTTTAATCAAAATGTCCGAAGTCTCCTCAAAACTACATTTTGCAAGGGGTCCAATATCTGATCGATTGATACCGTGACGGTCGATTGATAGCAAGTACCCTTTTGAAGTCATCGTATCCGTGAGTAGAGATATGTGACGATGATTCACACTTGTGGTACTGTTTAATATATCATCAATCTCATTATACAGGCATTGACGCGCAGCTTCAATTCCGAAAATCTGAAGAATTTCAATCACATCGTTGGATATTGTTTTTGTCGAATCGACGTAAGGATTGATTAATACATGTCTCAAATTTGTTCCGTCAGTTTCCAAAACATACTTCTCGGAATCTATGAATGTTTTGAAAGTTACGTCGTCATTCAACACTTTTGTTTTTTTCTGAGAAATACTTACTTTATGAATCTTTTGAATTCCTTTAATAATTATCTTTTCCATCATGTTGTATTCCAATGCTTTCAGATTAGAAATCACATCATCCGTTTTGCTATCTGTCAAAGACACGCGATACACAATCGAATCACTGTTGTCGTCACAATACATGCAACTGATAGCATCATCATACATCTTTTTTAGCGCAATGTAAATATCGATTGTCGTTAAACCTCGATCCAACATCTTGGATTTAATGATTTCGAATCGTAATACCCAAGGCGAATCAAGGGAAAAATCGTCATCATCGATGTCGTCATAAACCTTGTACGATTTGATCAGCATGTCGTCAATCTGAATATCTGATTTATCAGGACTGTTTTCAAAATAAATCGCTGATTTACTACAAATATCTTTTAGATGAGTCGTTTCGATGGTGTTTTTCACCATTTCGGCTCCAGAGTAGCTCGTGATGTCGTCCTTCAAATGTATGGTACATGAAGGCGCTTTCATATTTTTACTAACACTCAACAACTCCTTGATTCGTGGTACTCCGCGAACTGCTTTAGACGCCGAAGCAACGCCTGACAAGTGAAATGTGTTCAGAGTCAATTGGGTACTAGGCTCTCCAATCGACTGGGCAGCGACCACTCCCACCATTTCAGATGGATTCACAACAGCCTCTTGATATTTCATTTTAAAACTTGATACTAAATATTGAAAGGCTTCTACTGTATAATTATACTTGAGAATCAATTTCTTCGGTGAAAAGTAATGTCGAATGACCATTTGTGTCATTTTGATTGGGACAGCTTGAGAACATACCGTCAAATGTGAAGTTAGATTTTCGATTTCGTCTAGAACGGCTAAAGGACTTAGATCGCTCGGTTTAGTCATTGTGTCCAAGCAAAATAATTTACGAATCCTATTAATTAGTCTGTTCATTTCGATGGGATGTACAATGGTGTCCTCTGCTTTGCCTCTGAAAACCGTTTCGAAAAGATACTCTCGATCTTCAAGTATTTGTTTAAAATAGAGGACAAATCGATCTGTCCAGTTGGAATTCGATGTGAGTTCCGTAATGATAGCGTCCTCGAGAACGAATTTCAAGTTATCACTTTCGGTAATTAAATAGTTTTCCTCCATCTTTTCCAGAGTAATATCGTATTTTAGATAATCCAAATGGTGTTTGTCCAGTTTAATAGGATCGAAAGAATCGTCGCCATACATAAATTGGACAATGTTTCCTGAAGCATTTCGGACGGTCATGTCGAAATTGACCTTGGCGTCTTCCATTGCTTTGATTAATTTGCGCTGAATATAACCGGTTTCAGACGTTTTCACAGCCGTATCAATCAGACCCTCTCTTCCACCCATAGCGTGGAAGAAAAACTCTTGTGCCGTTAATCCAGAGATGAATGAACTTTCGACGAAACCTCTACTTTCTGGACCGTCGTCGTATTTCGTGAAATGTGGTAGAGTTCTATGATCGAAACCATACATGATCCGCTTACCCTCTACGGATTGTTGTCCAACAGAACCCATCATTTGTGATACGTTGATTGGATTTCCCTTACTTTTTGAATTGATCATGTTCATCATCCGATTTTCAGAATCGTTGATGTTTTCAGTACCAATAGCATTGATTTCTTTCGTTGCCGCATCTAACTTTTGCGTCACAATATTTTCAAAGTTTTCAAGATTATTCATGATCGTATCGTTTTCCAACTCGTTGGAATGTATCGCACTGATCGTTTTATAGACATTCTTTTTCAAATCGTCGATCACATGTTTAAGTTTCGACTGTGTTTCCTTTTCAACAATTAAATCTGAAATACCAACTGAAAATCCGTTGAATACCAACCAGTCACAAATCAAACGTTGTGTATTATCAAACAATGCTTTGCATTCGTCTTGACCAAAGTCATTATATACCGAATGAATCAAACCATGGGTCATTTCTTGATAAATCTTCTTGTCAAATGGTTGAACCTTTTTATTCTTATCTTCGCTCTCGATAATAATTCCATTTTCGATAGTAATTCCGCGATGTGCAAAGTCCAGTAGAGGGTGAAGTACGCTCGACAATAACTGCCTACCAGTCCATATGTTGGTTCCATTTTTCACTTTGGATGGCTTCAGTGGGTTTCCGTCAAATTTAGAATTGCCTGCTAAAATATTGAAATATTGTTTGTTGTTGATGAACACATTCTGTTTGGTTATGCGATACAATCCAACAACGATATCTTGTACTACAGAAATAATTGGGGCTGACTCACGGGGAGAGATAATTTGTGTAGGAACATAAGCGAGGGATAGTAGTTCATTCTCAGTTTGGAGCGATTGTGGTACGTGCATGTTCATTTCATCACCATCGTAATCGGCATTATAACTTGGAGTACAGCATACATTCAATCGAAATGTATCATAATCCATCACTCTCACACGATGCGCCATCATGGACATCTTGTGCAAAGATGGCTGCCTATTAAACAATACGACATCTCCATTCATCAAATGGCGATCAACTATATCACCATATTTTAGGACAATAGTATCGGTGTCCAAGTTCTTAAGTCGAATCGTTCTGTATCCAGTACCTTCATTCTTTCGAATGTATTTTGCACCGGGATAAATGTCATTACCATTTTTAACAATTTTAGTAAGTTCCTTAATATTGTATTGATTCACCATTTCTGGAAATGTTAAATTAGTTGCCATTTTCAAAGGAACACCTAATTCGTCAATATCAATATTTGGGTCGGGCGTGATTACACTCCTTGCAGAAAAGTCAACACGTTTTCCCATCAAATTGCCACGAACACGTCCTTCTTTCGATTTGAGACGTTCCGTCAAAGAACGCAAAGGGCGTCCTGTCCTTTGTTTCGCCGGAGGAATCCCGGGCAACTGATTATCAACAAATGTAGCAATATGGAATTGAAGTAAAATAGACCAATAGTTGATTTGCTCTGCGTTGTTTGTGTCCTTTCCAATCTTTTGTTTCAAAGTATTATTTGTTTTAATGATGTCACATAATTTGTGCGTTAAATCGTCTTCACATCGCTGTCCAGTCTCATTTCGGACCGATGGACGGACCGATGGTGGTGGGACTGGAAACACAGTACAAATTAAGAACTCGGGCTTATTGTATTCAATTTTGTTTATGTCCGGCTGAAATCCAAGAATGTCGCAATCTTCGTCGCTGATACGTTTCAAAATGATAAGCACATCTTCAGCATTAAGTACCTGCTTTTTTTGCTCTTCATTCACCTCTGCCTTCCATTCCATGTTGATCTTTCCAATGTTCTCCTTGGTGATTTTATGAGGCAGCTTGCATCCACAACCATTAGGATTTTCTTGCCCACATCTTTTGATTTTTGAACAGCATTTGTAAATTAAGTCGAATCGTTTCTGACGATTCCCAATTGTTTTTTTGTTCAAAAGTTTCAATACAATTGGATCCTGAGGATTAATCAACAACTTTGAACAACGAAAACATACACATTTCATTATTTTACGTACCATGTCAAAGAAGTGAATGTAGAATACCGGTTTCGATAATACCACGTGTCCAAAGTGTCCCGGACAAAATGTGTTTTTTTGGTGACATGTCTTACATATCTTGTCGTTGTCAATGACACCCATTCTGCTATCAAATAATCCACCGATAATAGGATCATTTCCAGAATAGGTGTCTGTAGAAACAATCTCACAAACTGATTTATTTATAATGTCTTTAGGACTCATGACTGAAAATTGGACACCTTTCACCAACTCAATATCATTTTCGAAGGACAACTCCTTATATATCGACATGTTTAGAATACTAAAAGATTTTTCTTTTAATTCAATTTCAATTTTTTTAATATTATTTAAAAATTGAAACATAACTATAGAATATATTATCACATTTTTATTTGAAGAATGGTTTGTAATACTACCAAACCCAAAAAACGGAAACAAATGTCGGAGTCCGATTCCGATTCTGACCCTGATTTCGATATTAATACCTATGACGAGAACGAAGATCTGGACCTGTTTCCAAGCTTCGTGTTAGACACATATTTGTTAGATGAAGATGGGGATACAACAGATACCATGAGCACGGATAGTTCTTGCGATGATAGTCAAAAAGCACCTGCTTCCAACAAAGAAAACTCATCCACAGATGAGGATAGTGAATCGGATTGCGAACCTCCGAATACCACACATTTCAACACATTAAACGAAATGATCTCCAAAGAGATTATATCATTGATGAACGAAAAGCCATGTGAATGTGGTGTGTCTATCAACGAAGAAAACAAAATGTTGATGGATATCATGAGCAATGAAGATTTGAACTACTTTTCATCATTGAATAACGAAAACCAACAAAAATTTAAAGACGAGTACGAAAACATTATGAAGTCATGTGTAGATTTTAATACACCAACCTTGTGCAAAATCATCGAGTCTAAACTACCTGTAGATGTTAAACAGATTGTCTTGAAGAAACATATCACTTTGCAGAGAATGGACAAAGGAACCGGTGAGTACGTGAAAGCGAAGAACTGGATTGACAAATTGTGCAAGATTCCATTCAACAAGTACATCGACTTACCGGTCACTAATGCTTCGCCAAAATCGGATATTGTCAAGTTCATTTCAAACACAAGAGGTATTCTAAACGACAAAGTATATGGACATCTGGAAACCAAAGATCAGATTATTCGAATTCTTGCTCAATGGGTATCCAATCCAAAATCGAAGGGTAATGTCATCGGGATTCATGGTAACCCGGGTGTAGGCAAAACTACCTTGATTAAAGACGGTGTATGTACAGCTCTCGGACTACCATTTGCTTTCATACCCTTGGGAGGTGCCGGTGATAGTTCATATCTCGAAGGCCATTCCTATACGTACGAGGGATCGACGTCTGGGCGAATTGTCGATGTATTGACGAAGGCAAATTGTATGAACCCAGTTATCTATTTCGATGAACTGGACAAAATAAGTAACACTACAAGAGGACAAGAAATCATCAGCTTGTTGATTCATATCACAGATCCGTCGCAAAATGACCAATTCTATGATAAGTATTTCTCTTCGATTCCAATCGATTTGTCAAAGTGTTTATTCATATTTACATACAATGACGAGAACCTCATCAACCCCATATTGAAAGACAGGATGATTTCAATTCATACCAAAGATTATACCATTACGGACAAATTACATATATCGAAACATCATTTGTTCAAATCCGTGAAAGAAGACTTTTCACTACACGATATAACCATTGACGACGAAACGATTCGTTATCTTATCACGAAAACGCAAAACGAATCGGGTGTTCGAAATTTGCGCCGCTTGATCGAGCTTATCGTCAGCAACATCAATGTGGAAATTTTGATCGGTGAAACCATGAACCACGATGTTCATATTGATATCAAAATGGCAGCAAAATACACAAGTCACATCTCGGTCATCGATAAGAACCCAAGTCTTTCGCACATCTATTTGTAATAAACGGATTTAAATGAATGTGTTGGTCAATAATGAAATTATGGACAATTTAGATCGGGTTCTACAAGACTTGTTCAACGACGATACCCATTCAAAACAACAGATAATTATATCGATACGTAATAACTCGGCAATCCATAAAACCCAAACCGATACTTATTATATTAATTTAATCCTCCAAAATAGCATATTTATAGATTACCTTTCGAATGTAATTTCACAGTCATTCAATTTTTTTTTGAACGCCTCCGATCATCCACACGAACTCGAAGCCTTCAAAAAGCACTTTGTATCTACTTCAGTGATCCCGATGAAAAAATTATGTTTAGGTAAATTGAAACTAGATGTACTAGAATCAAGTTTGGTGTCTAATGTGATCAAGGATTATATCAGACAAGTATTGAACCCTACTGGTTATGTACAGGGAGAAGACCACGTGGAGGACACATTGACACTGATGTATGATCGTATTCATAAACAACTTCTTGAAAATACAGGTGAAGATTATAAATCAGTAATTCACACTGTCTTGCAAGAGTATATTAATTCAGAAGTGAATGACGCTAAAAGTGATACAGAAAAATCCGATTTACTAGGACTGCACCGGTTTCGAAATAGGTTCATGACGAAAAACAAACGAGAACCAAATTTATTCGAGGAAACAGAATATTCATCTTTCGTAACTAACTATGATAAGCTTGTAGATATTTACATGAATGATTTGGAAACAGATTTTTGTATTCAATTTGATACAATTATTACAGAATTCAAAAGAGTGTTCAAAAGAGAAATCACGGTGCACGAATATCAGCGCTATTATAAGAGATGCAATAATGTCGAGCCTCACCAAGTGTTCGTAGAGTACGAAACGTTATACAATATGAAGTTTAATATTTGTGAAAATATCTACAAGCAATATACTTTGGATTCACTGACGTTTCAAATTTTCACAAACACATTTCTAAAGTATATTGATTTGGACGAGGGTTCTTTTATCGAAGACACAATCGATATTATTATTAACGATACAATCTACGAAACCAAAATGAAGTCTCTAATCGAAAAACAACATCACAAACTTTTTTCAATGGAAATTGAATCGTACAATTTAACGCATTATTATAAAGTGATTCTCTCAAAGAAATATCATCTACAAGATGATCGTATCGTAAAACTAATATCGGAACTTGACAATGAAACGAAATCGCATGTCCAGACAATCAGTGGAATTTTCGAAAGAATATTATTGCGAACGAGTGATGAATATGAAAATGAAAAGTATTTGTCGTATTTCCGGAACTCGAAGTTGGTTACACCAACACTGGATATAGAAAATGAGCTCTTTTCTTCCCTCGAATACCAAGATGTCCTTAAAGACTGGATTCGCGATTCTCTGAAAATTAAGAACCGAAGTATAATATTTAAAATATTGGATCACATTCAACATTTTGTGGATAAAAATGAAACTAGACATCTGAATGACGGTAAGCTATTGAACCAGTTGAAATCGAAGTTCAATGAATATTTTTAATTTTGTTGAACATTATGTTTGATATTAATACAAGAATGAGAATGATGAGTGTATTATAATATGCTTTCTGCAAAGTAGTTGTGGATACAATAAGATTAATCTTTTCGATTTCCTTCTGATTTTTTTGTTTTACTGGATTCATTTTTCCACAAAAGGATTCCCAACTTCCGTTACTACAAAATGTTTCAGCACAAATTTGCTGCATGGTATTGTTTTCGGACCCCAAACTTAAATCCGATGAACTGCATATTAATTTAGTTAAGGGGATCGTATTTTTTGTGTATGTGTTGCAGTAATTCATTTCAGAGCGATCACTTAACTCCTTAGAATTAATAATCTTTTGTTTTTCTACAGGTGATTTGTTCATGAAGTCAAGGTTCGGTACGAACGGTTTCAAGTAACGATTTCCTTTCGTCTCGCCATAAAAGAATTGCTTTTGTATGTTTGCGTGTGGGCAATATGAAAACTGGTCGGAGGATATTCTTTTGCAAAATAAATCATTGGTCGAACCATCTGGTATATAGTTTTCGGGACATTTCATTCTACTTATACCAAATAAACTTTCGTTTTTGTTGTTATGGTGATACCCATTACTTAATAACCAGCCGTCGGGACTGTTTTCTGTGGCGCCTACGAATCGATAAAACAGGGGATACAACCAGCCTTTGAATAGGATACAATCCCAAAAGGAAACGAAAACCGTGAAGAGTATTGTCAATGCGAATACCCATCCATTTAATACCGTTAATGCGACAAGTATTACAAAATGCGCTAAGTATCTGAGAAACATGATCCAAAGTAACCAAAGTACACAGAAATATACGAAAATGTAAATTTGTACATACAAGAGTATAAATAAATGTGGTTTCGTAATTAACTTTATTAGTTTTTCAAATAAGAATATTATCTTTGGGAACATCCTCAAAGCCGAAATCAAAGTTTGAAATGTTTTTTTGATTGTGTCACCCATTTTTTTCAAGTCTGAAATAAGTCCCATCTAATTAAATTATATTATTATTATTATTGCTCGGTTTTTGCTATTCATTGAAATTACTTCAAATTTCTCTTCATAATAATGGATATAATCGTAATCAATATAAACAGATATACCGCGTTGAAATATAACTTTTCATAAGAACTCATATTTGATTCAGATGATTCTTGTTCGGGTACAATATTTTTAACAACATTGTTACCATCCAGTTTATTACAAAATGATTCCCTTTCACCATTCGTACAATATTGTTCATGACAAATGTTTGACATTCGATTTCTATTCGTTTTATCTACAATTAAATCGATCGATTTGCAGATTTGTTTGGTCACCGGATTGTATTGATTTGAATATGTGTTGCATGAATCTAAGTACGATAGCTTATTTAATATGAAATTAGTTATTTCAACGTTTCGACCGTTGATATTATTTTTCATTAGATTTGCGGAAGGATGAAAATCTTTCCCGAAAAGAACATCTTTGATTCCTTGACCTTTGTATAAACGATACAGCGCAGGTGTAGGACAAAAACGTGGTTCATGCCTGTTCAATCGAGTACAGAAAAACATGTTGCCCGAATCCGGAACGTAATTGTCTCCACATTTGAAAAAGTTTCCATCAGTTCGATTGTGTCTCTGGTAACTTCCATTTTCATACCAAGCATTGGGTTGATTTTCACTAGCCCCAAATGATCGATAATATAACGGATAAAACCATCCTCTAAAAATGATCGCATCAAACAACATAAAAATCGCAATGAAAATACATACGATCAAAAACATTACAAGATCAAATAGACTGGTTATAATCAACAGAATCACAAGAAAGATATATTTAACACCAATCATCCATAATAAGTAGAAAACCATCAAAAACATCGCAAAGATGATCTGACATAGGAAGACAACTGCTTGGAATGGATTGAATATTAACGTGAAGAGCTTCACCAATACCATTGCTAACATCATCAAGATCTTACCAACGAACTCGAAGATTTTGATTATGACATCAAGGAGTTGTGATACACCCGGAATACCTGGAATAAAGCCGAAATTTTCAATCGTATCATTGTCGAATCTAATATCACGTGAGGATTTCTTTTTCATTAGATTTTGTATTAATTTAGATGAACAAAATAGTATAATACTTTTTCAAAATAATTTACAATAAAGATCTTAATATGATCTGGGGATTGATTGAATTATCAATCGCTTGTAATATAGGCTCGACTGTTGTAGGTTGAGACTTTCCGAATTTCGTCCATTGTTCCGCAATATTCTCCACTATGAATATTTTGTAAGCCGAAACAAACTGTCTTGTGTAACTTTTCTGCAATTGTGGCAAAACAGGCCATCGACTCCTATTGTATCGGAGTATTCTCTCATAGTTGTTTTCATGGTATGCAATATATTCGAATAACTGCAAATAAAACTGACTATATGTATTTAGTTTTTCAGTTTTTGAACTATCTGGGTCGAGCATGTAATGAATCGTAAAATCCATGGTCATTTCAATGGTCTTACGATTTTCAATCAATAATAAAATGTCAAGTATATTTCTGAATTTTGAAAGAATGGTATTTGTGTCAAATTCAGAAAACACATTCGTTTGTATATTGTCTTTTGTAACGTACGTTTTATACATAAATTTTTCCAGGTCTATATAATAAGTGGATTTTAATCGTTCGTAATCTTCAATAGATATCAATCTTGAGCCATCGTCAAGAACTGTATGTACAGTTTCCAACAGATTATTATGCTCTTCGGCATCAACAATATTCATTTCTGTTTTCATGCTTTCATCCTCTTTGTCGTTCAATTCATTCATTGTTAATTTCGTATTTTCGATTAATATGGATTTTATCGTATCCTGAATATCTGCGAATATCCTGGAACAGTACGCCACAGGATCGGAGTCCTTCGAATTGAAAAACCATTCGTTACTGGTTTCTTTGATTAATTCATCGAAGTATTCGGACACAACTGACGTCGGATGAAATCTCTTGATTCGGTAATATCTATCCCGAAGGCTTTCTGACATGAAAATCAAATATTTGTTGAAAAATTTATTCTCCAAGACTTTCGTATGGTGTAGATTGGTTGTGTCTAAATAATTCATTATGTATCGACTATTCACATAATCTACAAAATTATTTTTCATCTCCACCAGATTTCCTATTCTATTATAGATGAGATCAACGCGCTCCATGTCGTGGTTTTTGTATCTTTTAAATTGCTCAAACTTTTTCAACAAATATTTAGATATTCTTGATGACATGTACACGTCTTTCGAATCCAAAATGTATTCTTTTTCTTCCAAAGTTGTTTTGATGTTTGAGAATAGTATTGCAACGTCATCGTTCAACAAATTCAAATAAATGTCACCTTCATTCAAGCGAGAGCTCCATTTAAATTGGTTTTCTGTTAGTTTTTGATAGTTGATGATTAAACTAGTCACTTTCGTTGTAAACTCTAAATTATATTTATTTATATTTATCATTATACTCGGAGCAAACCAACGTAATCTTGACTTATGAAACAACATCATGTATATGATAACGCATAACACAAATGCTCCGAGATAGAATGCAAATTTCAAATATATATTCAGCCTTATTCCAAACGATGTTTTCTTTAATGTTGATGATATGTTCGATAATTGTTCTATATCCAAAGGTGTTTCTGGTATTCTATTCATAATAATATTACATATATATAATTTTTAAAAAAATAAAAAGTGTCGAATTTGTAATTAAATGTACGAACTTATCATAATATATTTTTTCAATTAAAATGTCTTTATTAAATTCAATTTCAATCGATTACACTCAAGAAGAAGGTAGTGTGATGATAGTGCCCACGATTGTTAGTACAGAGATATATGCCTTAGCAAACACGTCTGCCGACACCCCTCAAGAGTTAACTCTTGGGGCTAGTGGTGACATTGTATTTTTCGTCGATGATAAAGAAAACAGTCTTCGGTTGTCTGTAGAAGACGGTACCAGTAATATGCAAATATCGACCTCAAATAGTGTGATGCAATTGTTACCTGGTGACACCGATCGTACAATCATGTTGGATGATTTAACCTTTACAAAAAACGGTACCGAAAACGTAATAACTTCTAGCAATAGTTCTACACTTAGAATTGTATCAGGCACTGAAATTATTTTGAGTTCAACTGTCAATGTATTAAACGACATGAATCTTACTGGACAGCTTTACACTCCAAACATAAACATTGCGAATGCGAATTGTGGATTCATGTTTCAATTGAATACGGACAGCAATCTTGAACTGATTAAATATGATAAATCACAGGAGCACGGACAACTTGTAGCAACATTTGGACAGGGTTCGTTTATTTCCGACAACAACTACCCATATTCCGAATATGGAGGTTCAGGTGGTGGATCATACGGAGTGAGTGGTGATTCATACGGAGCGAGTGGGGGTACATCTGTCTGGTCAATATCTGAAGACAATATATCATATGTTAACGGAACTACTACAGTTCTTGATTTGACTGTTCAAGAAGTGGCTACGTTCAACAGTAACGTAATCATCGCAAGTAATTTAACCGTAAATACAATAGAAATCTTAGAAGGAATATCTATACAATCAATCATACTTGAAGACGCTGATAATTATCCGTGGAACGGGCATGCTTCCAACTTGTACGGTTTATCCAACCTTGCGTTATCTGCCCTTTCGAACGATTTGAATCTTCAAAGTGACCCGAACATGAGTTCTGAATCTATAACAACGTCTAATTTGACTGTTCTGGATTTGGGTACGTTTAACAGTAATGTGATCATTCATGGAGACGTCACCATACATTCTAATTTAGTGGTTGATTCGATTGAAATTATAGGGGGGATTGAAATTCAATCGATAGTATTTGAAGATTTGGGTGGTGAAACCCCTCATGTGTGGGATGGACACGCTTCCAACTTGTACGGTTTATCCAACCTTGCGTTATCTGCCCTTTCGAATGATTTGAATATTCAAAGTGACCCGAACGTGAGTTCAGATTTGATCACAACATCTAATTTGAATGTTCTAGAAAATGCTACGTTTGAAAATGCTACGTTTAACGATACCGTATCGTTCGATTTCCAATCCGGACGCCGCATGAATGTAGATTATCTTTTCAATGAGGGATGGATAGAATCACATGGAACGATATATACAAAAAACTTATCAGGGGATACTAGTAGGCCTACTTCCTTTCAATTCAAATCCAGTTCCGATCCCGATGAGGACAAAACACTTCCTGATGTTATCCACCTTACTGGAAGCATCATTCCAACGACGTCCAACGAACATTATTTGGGTTCATATGATCGTCCATTTCATTCCCTGTTTCTAGGGTCAAATTCGATGTATCTTGGGCAAGAAACAACCTTATCAGCAACTACAGACGAAAATGGTAACACTTCGATGAATATTCTTGGGGCGTCAATCAAACCTGAAGGAGGTTTGAAATTTGCGGACGGATCCAAATTGGGTTCCATGCAGGATGTCGCGAACCAAGCTATTACTGCGGTAAGTTTAAATACTGCGCTACCCTTTGGTGATTTCACGAACCTATCCATTTCTTATAAAGCTGGTAAAACTCTGCTTACTGGCAACTACACATACTCCCAATATTACGAACCATCAGACTCAACATTTCGATCAACATACAACTTATATGATTATCAAACGAAAAATATTCCAATGAAATCAGATGGTTCTGGATTTGAAGCAACTCCAAGTTATCGACATGTGGAAGGTAATTCTACAAACATAAATAGTCTTAATATTTTAGGAAAAGGAAATCATTTTTACACAAATAATGTATTGTTGTCTGGACCGGATAACAGTAATATTGAACACGCAACACAATTGTATTCGTACGTGAAAAATAGTTCTGCATTCAAAAATAAATTTATAACAGATTTTACGTTTATTGAAAGAGTTTATTCGGAAGAATACATCAATACAAATGATAATACACCGACGAATGTGGATGCATTGGATACTACTGTCGAATGTATTGTAGTTTTATATCTTCCACTAGTTGATGCAGTATTTTTGGATGACGCAGTTTTATTCCAGTATTTAGTTCCAGGGTCACCGAGTGCCAGGTTACATACGCATTACGAGCTAAATACAGATCCAAATACGTCGACAACCTCCTACATTTTAATACAGACCCCTGGTACCAAATATCAATTGTATCCAAAGATATCCATTGTAGATTGGAAGAATACATTCAATGATTCTCAGATAATCGACAGTTCATTAGATAAAAGCGATGGATGGGATTCGATTGAAGATGTTTTCTCAAGATTTACCCAGATTCCGGATATTAACGGAACAAACGTTGATTGGATTCTTCAACTGTTCAAATTGACCTACGCGTATATCAAACATGGAGATTCGTATCATACTCTAACCGATGTTGAAAACACGATGTTAGATAATGATTACAACGCATTGGATTCATCAAACATTACGTTTATTGATGATGTGATCAATATATCCGCAACATCAACTGCTATCAGTCGAACCAAAGTTGTATTTACAGAGGAAACCATGGCGAAATATGCACAAATATAGGTTTGTATTATTATATAAAACTCGAAAATTCATATTAAAATTTAATCTTTTTCTTTTTCTATCTATAATAAATTAAAATGACTGATACGAATAGATTTACATTTACGAACACAAACCCTGGCGTTTCAAGTATAAATTCGGAAATAAAGTTCAAAACAATAAATTCTGATTATTCGTTAGACGACATGAACATATCAAATGAACGATTTATTATAAACAACCATAGCGACTTAAGTTACGCTGATTTGACCGGGGTTCTAAATACAAATAAATCGTATTCTATCGATTTTACTATTACGGAATCACAAAGTTCAGACTCTTCCAAAAATAGTGTATATATGGCACTAGGAAAACACCACCAAAATGGTATCAATGATTGTCTATGTGTATACAGAAACACATCTGGTCGCGTGACATTAGGAATGATACATGGATCTTCTTTTGCATCACAATCATCAATAACGTTTGGTAGTACGGATAGCGAACAAGGAGTCGAGTACGTATATACCCTAACACATAATCATTTAGCATTGGGTTCGTCTTACAGACTACGACTGTATCGAAGACGTTCTGACGGACAACTTGATATGAATAATCAATTAGTCAATCTCATAGCTACTACGGATATAATTACGAACATTTCGACCCCATATTTGTTTTTGGGCACGAGTTACACAACCTTAATACCTGGTTGGGAATCTGTGTTCGACATATCTTACATGTCGGTAAAAGAAGTTAATGTGTATATAAATAAGGTACTGGATCCGAGTTTTTTACCTGGTTCTTCTGAATATCCCTCTACGGTGTCTGTTTTAAATACGGACACAACGAAAAATGCAAATTATGTGTATTGTGAAATTGGTGACACGGTTGAACTCAAATTCCATAGTCCCCGTTTAGTCTCACCCGCGAATGTAAAGGCATTTGTGGGTGGTTTGGAGATGAATTTTATGAGTGCGAAGCCCATCAATGTTACGAATAATGATAATAATAATGTGTATGAAAGTATAGAATATACATATCAATTGCTTGTAACAGAACAATACCCAACAAATCCTTTTGAATATAGCGTGGATTTTAACGGTACAGAAACAGAACTCATTCTCCCAGAAAACAATATTTTCATCTCTAGAACAGTGCCTACTGCCACATATGAAATAAACGATGTTACATCTACAGCGGTGTATATCAAATTAACTTCGATTTCAGACGACCTATATGATTATTTCAATACGGCATACGATGGTTTGCTATCACTTACGTTTTCAGCATCCGACGGTGCGCACGTAACGTTGAGCGTGAGTGCGACAGACTTCGCAATTGGTTCGATTCATACAATTGATACCTTAACACCGGTAGAAACGATATGGAATATATCTGCAACAATATTCGATATTAATATTCCAAGCAGAACAAATACAATTGCACCGACAGTGAATACCTTTCAAGTCAATAATAATATCAATCAAATTCTAAATGGAGAAATTGATAAACCAATCGTATCTAATGCAAGTGTGATCATGGACCATATCGCAGGTGATGACCATATAACCATCTCGAATGTAAAATCGTATGACGTTTTAAGCAACTTTTCTACATACGCTGCGTTATTTGATTCAAATACAAACACTGTTACGGAAAATGATATTATAAACGCTGGAAATGCTATGATAAGTATGTTGGATGTTCCCAATCGGAGCGATTTCGTCTCATTGGATGGTACGCTGACACATGTCAGAAAATGGAATGGATCATCTTGGGATCCTGCATCACTAATTGAATATAATACGACCTATTATCTATATGTTTATTCTGTTGATTTAAGTACGAATCAGAATTTCAATAAAGTGTTCGTGGAATCTTACTTTGCATCCATCGATGTAGGATTCGAGAACCAGTTCTACGAGTTAGGTTTGGAAAGTGTGTCATTCGCCAACATCCTTTCCACCTTTTCTGAAAGAGTTTCTGAAGACACAGTGAGCACACAATACGTCGGATACGATACGAGTGGAAATAATAACCACATATTAGTAGAGTTAATCGATACCAATGTTTCACCAATAGTGGCGTCAAATGGTTCAGTGAATAAAAATGCATTGCAAATGTCAAACGTGTCAATAGTTTTAGTACCGAACCAGGAATACATGGTATTTAAATCAACATCATCGTATTCGATTTCATTTTTCATTAACAAGAGTAGTTGGGATGATTCATTCATTATTTACGATAACCAAACCGATGCTGAATTTATAACTGTGAATGAAACCGAGATACGTGTCAATCATTCCATACCATCCGAAAGTACAGTATTTCCAATCAATTTACCAATTAACACATGGAAAAATATCACAATCACATATGATACCAATCAGTTCAAAGCCTACGTGAATGGTACTAAGGTTACACCTTCCGCGGTCACTGAACTTCATGAAAACTATTCTGGTGTTTCGAGGGAGTTACGAATGATTACGTCGAATACTCTGTTGGATGAATTCAGGGTCTATACAACTGTAATCGAGATAAGCATCATCGAATCTTTGATGAATCAATTATACAAGACAGTCGATTTAGGATTCGATACCGAAGGATATGTGTTCATTTACAATCTTATCGTGAATAACGACGCCATACAAATTAACGAAGATTCAGTGCTACATACGTTCAATGTGAATGGTATATATACATTCTACCAGACCAATTCCACTAATTCTCACCCCATCATGTTGGAAGACTCGAACTCATCAACAGGGGGGGATAACTCGGACATTAACTATTATGTTGATGACGTAATTGTTACTAGAGACGAGTACATAACAAACTTTGCATCGAACAATAACAGGAAGATTGTTTTCATTCCTACATCAGTATCCTTATCATCGTCACTATCGCTCATATCAACGAATACGAACATCACCCCAATCGTATTAACAATGGAAAATATTGAAATAGATGTACATAACAAAGGAAATTATCAAAACCCGACGTTCGACTCGGTATCATATACGAGAGATGCCGCGGTAAATAGTCTGGCATATCGGTTCAATGATCAAACGAACTCATTAACATTCCCCAATGTACAAGTTGCTCCAAGCGTGACCGTATCTACGTGGGTAAATATAAGTACTTTACCCGAAGAAACAGCCTGCTACCCAATCGTGTGTCAAAATGGTGTGTTCGAATTAGGTATCGATACACTTGGAAGGCTTTATTTCGACAACTTCTATAAAACTCAAATACGATTTGAGATAAATGTACCATCCGGTTCTGGAAATGTGACCATCAATGAAATTGAACTCTACGATATAAATAATGAAATCATACCTTATTCGTTCGTCGAGGTTAAAAGCACGACATCGACTGATATATTGACGAAATTGACCAACGCAGATCTCACTTCTCCAGTTTTGGAATATACTGGAGCGGTTGCGGGCGAGACATTGTTTGTATTACAACTCCTTTCCGATAATACAATTCCGACGCGAGTGAAGTTGTACAACTATAGTTGCCAAACTACACCGGGATATAATGTATATATGAACGATCAATTAGTCAGCTTCGAAACGAATGAAGGGGATAATAGTAATTTAGTATCTACGACGTCAGATGTTGCTGCTTGGATACAAGATATTTATTTCAACACACATTACAACACTCTAACGTATAAAATACATACATATCAAGTACACGCAAACATCTTATCCATATCTGAAATCAAAGTCTTCGATATAAACGATACCCCAATTGATATAGGATTTGTTAATTTGAATATTCAAAGAAAATATAATACTTCTTCTTGGGGCGGCAATGACCCCAATGGTTTGACAGATAATATTCTTAACAATTCCACCAGTTTTGATTGGTATAATGGTCACGGAAACCTGAACAGAGTGTATGCAGAGATCGGATCAACACTTTTCAAATTGGTGTTTCCGCTGAATCTCACCCCCGCCAAGATACAAATCGCATACACTCGTGCAGATATGTCGCCAGGGATAGAAACCTATTATAATGGAATTTTGATTGGGACACAACCAAACCTTGGATCAAGTAATGCAGGTTCTACAACGTTTGATGCGGCGCCCAAACACGAAATCAATCTACTTTCTAAACCGACACTCGCGAACGCGAACGCGTCGGCGTCAGAAAATGATTCGATTGTGATCAAGATGAACGGTGCTCGTGATTCGTCCAATTTGATTGATTGGGCTCAAATCAAGTTATATGACAGCGACGGAGTTACGCAAATTGAGTATGATGTGATCGTGACCCCGGGGTTCAATCTTCACGGGGACACTGCGGGCAATTGGTCGACGTCAACCTATCCAAACAATGCGCTTCACAAACCTATAAACGGTACGGCAAATCGAGTTATTTGGAATGGTTCACCTAATATAGGCGACACCCTTGTGACACTGTTTCCCAAGGATCAAGTGGTGTCCATGCAGTTGATTATTTTCAAACATGGTACAACGAATAGACACGTTGATCTCGAGGTAACGTATCAGGGCGTAATATACGCTGTACCGAAATCCCAATTCATCACGACGTTCGAGGCTCCCCCCTCACCACCGGCATCCGGATTGTTGATCAATCTTTCGATCTCATCAGAATCCATATTTGCGATTGATTCTAGGGAAATACAACGATTTGATGCGGATACGAATGAATGGAATACCCCAAATGCAAATGAACTCGTATATTCTGACGCGACACATGCTACGTATTACGCGAACGAATACGGACAGTCGTATCAATTTAGGTTATTAGAGAAACATGTCGATGCAACTATACCAGATATCGCTAGTGACACACTGACAGCAACCACCGACACAATAGGCTCTGACGCAACATCCTATGATTTGACCACGCAAAATTTCGAATTGGCCACTCCAGATTCAAATTTCACTATCGTGGCTGATTACGGTTCGATCGAGCTCAAGGTGGGCGGTTCTGTTGATAGTAACGGTATTCATTGGGATCAAATCATCTTAAAAGGCAGTGACGGAATTACGCCAATTGAGTATGACGTGAATGTGAACAGCGATCTCTCCGTGAGTGGTGATCCGGATGTTTTGGAACCGTCCTATCCAAACAACCCAATTCATTATGCAGGGTCTCATTTAGTTACTGGGAGTTCGAGTACTACACGGGGTACTATAAATTTTAATCGATCCACTCCGTTAGGGTCTACCCTCATGACACTGTTTCCCAAGGGTCAAGTGGCGTCCATGCAATTGACACCATACAAAACCGACGGGACGAGACGTGTGGATCTCGAGATAACGTATAACGGTGCAATCTACAATACACCAAAAACCACATTGACGACGACGTTCGTGGCCCAAGAAGCGCCTTTAGTAACGGTCACGAACATCACCACGGCGACGTTGGATATTGGAAGCTTATGGTTGGAAGATAGGGACGATACATACAACACCGTGCCTGCCGAATTTGTCGGAGCAATCAAAACGGAATACACCCAGGGTGCCGTCTACGACGACGTGACCATTCAATTCAACAGACCCACGGAGGTCCTTGCGTGGCAGTACAGTGGGGATAACCCAGCTAACCCAGATCTATTTAGCCAAGCAGTAGAGGATGATTTGCTTTCAGTCAATCGTGGGTTCGCCATATCGTCGTACGTACTCACATTCACAGGTAACCATCCTTTCACAACGTATACGAAACAGTACGCCGCGGGCGACACGTTGCAGTTTGACACATTGCACATTGACACACACTCTGTCGCGTACTTGTTTCTGGCGTTCAGAGAAGCGCCTTTAGTAACGGTCACGAACATCACCACGGCGACGTTCGAGGTGGGAAGCAAACGGAATGAAAACAGAACTGACGTATATGATGTCGTGCCTGCCGAATTTGTCGGAGCACTCAAAACAGTACATAATCTTGGTGACGTCTACAATATCGTGACCATTCAATTCCATAGACCCACGGAGGTCCTCGCGTGGCTGGACAATTGGGAAGATGGTGTAGTATTTGACCATGCAGTAGAGGATGATTTGCTTAATAATCGTGGGTTCGCCATATCGTCACACGAACTCAGAATGAACAATGGCTACGGTTTCGCAACGTATTCGAAACAGTACAATGCGGGAGAAACGGTAACGTTTGACACATTGAACACAGTAACATCAACTGGCGCGTTCTTGTTCCTGGCGTTCCGCGAACTTCCGGAAGATGTAAATGCGAACGGCCTTATACAGGGCACAACTGGAACAAACAATTATATTTTATCTAAAAAGCTACTTGAATTTCCAATATACATAGAGTGTGAAATAAAATCAACAACTGAATCAGTAGGTTTATATTTAACTACGAGTGATTCGCAATTGTCTGATACACCCTTTACAAAAACTCTCTTCTGGGGTACAGGTAAAACCAATGTTAGCAGATATGATTGGGGTATTTATGACGTATCAAACACGAGTTACAACGGTATAGCGTATAATGATCAATATGATTCTCTAGCCGAAACATTTCAAAAGTTTGCTGTGTATTGCGACGACAAACGTGCCCATTTTTATAAAGACAATTTGTTGATGTATCAATTTTCTAGAACAGAGTATCCTGATTTTTGGACACATGTTGAAGAATCTACGCATGGTTTGAAATTTGGTGTGTTTTCTGCCTCAGCAGAAATGAAAAATTTCAAAACAAGCCCGAACTTATTTGCACCCGGTACCTATGATATACAAACCGTAAGTTACACTACCACATTTGACGCTCAATGGAACGAAATGAATTCAATTGAACAGAGGGAGTTTGAAGACCAGTTCAAAGCTGTTTCCGCAGAATCATTAGGTGTTCCCATTGATAATGTAATTATACACTCTGTCACACAGGGTAGTGTGATAGTGAAAGCATCCGTGTATGTAACGACAGATACAGGAATAACGACGACTGATGTAATGAACACACTCAGTGATACATCTATTTACACGGGAGGCGTATTGGGAGACACACCACCAACGATATCTTCAATTGTTACCGGGTTATCTAGTGTAATTGGAGAACTTCCGAAAACACCAGCGTCACCACCAACGGTCACAAAAGGAGAAATCACTCTGAATACGATTCAGATCGAATGGACCCCTGAATCGAATGGTGATGCGAAACTTATAAAATATGCTGTATTGGTAGATAATGTAATAGTTGATGATACTATTTCAGCTACTGCAAATTCCTATACAATAACATCTCTCGAACCCAACACGGATTATACAATAATCGTACGGAAAGTAACAAGTTTAGGTAACTCCGATTCAAGTGGTGTATTTGATATAACAAGAAACGTATATATCGCTGGTAATAATGACCAGTTGGGGACCGAATCCAGTACATTTGAATTAACAACATTCTTTGGTGTTGATGTAGACAAAGTATATGGAACTGGTCATGATTGGGCTATTGTAAAAACTCTAGGTGGTGTTTATTATAGCGTGGGCCCGGGAAAATCCTATTATCACGGCCGTTTAGGCAATGTAACATCTGTTCAAGAAGGTTATTCAGCGGTATATAATGACCATTTGAATAATCACAATCAAGATAATATTCATGACCCAACTAAACAAATTAAATCAATTGGTTTGTTAGAAAATGGTGTTGTGGCACTGTTAGAAAATGGCCAGGTTTGGCATTATGGTGAAGGTGGTAGAGGTATGAAATATAAATACAGTAGACCCTCATTTAGTGAGTTTATTTTGGATGATGGAGGAGAATCTCCCTATAAATCTTATTTAGACATAGGATGGGTAATTAAGAATGTTTATGGATATGAAGACTCAATCGTGGCTCACCTCGTTAGAGGAAACGAACACAAAGTAACATTCATTGGTCGAAACACCCAACAGTTCGGATTTGATGAAAATATAATTGATTTTAATGGAATTAATAGTACCTCGGACAAAATTGTGAGAGAAAACACAAAACTGAATGAGTTGTTAATAGGAAAATCAGTCATTGAGATTCATACTACGTCCCGATTACTACGAATTAATATCGACGGAGTGTGGTACGGTCTTGGAACGCACCAATTTTGTAGTTCATATCCAATCACAGATACACGATATTCAGATAGCGCGAGTAATTGGACTGGACGCATTTGGACAGCCGAAGATATTGCAACTCTTTGGTACTCTAGTTCCTACCCTGCTACCGACATAGTTGAACTAGAGTATTTGAACAGTTTCTTAGCGTCACTTCCATCAGATTCCTACTTAGTTGAAAGCAAACATTACTCCACTTGTATATACACTCCAAGTACTGGTAAATTTCACATTATGAGTCCTCAATCCAGTTATGGGGCTTGGGGAAACAACACTGTTTCTTGGATTCAAACACGAACATCTTTCGTTGAGATCCCCGAAATGAATTTAAACAATATTGGAAATGCAAATGATTTGGCAAATCTTACTGGAACATTTGTAAGTTATCATCATTTAAGTAACATAGGTTTGTTCGTTACACAAACAAGCACTGGGTTTGAAACCGTAAAAACATTGATATTACCAAGTGCCCCTATCATTCAGACGATCGAGAGTCCTACTGAAACATCCAGAGATATCACATGGACACCTGAAGATCACGGTGACGCGGTAGTCGAAAAATATGCTATTTTGTTAGACGGTGTGATCATTCAAGATGATATATCGAAGGATACATTTACGTGGAGTTTAACGAATATTGGTACCGATACGAGCAACCAATCCTTCAATGTGCGTAAATTTACGAATCTTGGAAACATAGATTCAACTCCCATAGAATTATTTTCCCTTAGGGTTCATTACGATTTCGCCACCGATACACTCGACGAACAAGTGACAGGTAATCCAGAATATACGCTGACCAAACAAGTAGGTGCCTCATATTTTGATTACGATTTTGTAAGTTTGTATGGATCTAGATGGTTGCATACTGACAGTAAAAATTTGTTGTTAGTGTCTCCAATTGGTGATTTATTGCCCACACGCAATTTTACATGGATGATACGATATTACACACCGAACCCTGACCATGAATCAGCAGCAGCAAGAGTTAATTTGTCTATTTCTTTTGGAACAGTACCAACTTCTGAAGAAGCGTGTGATACGATCGTATTACATCAACGATTACTTTTGGCTGAACCCAACTATTGGTCTCCAGTCTATTTTGAAGTAAATACCGCAACAAACTCAAAACCATTTGGAAATAGAGAAGTGCACACACCTCATAAAGATACATTACATTTAGATGGTTCGACAATTGATGCCAATAGAGATTTTGGATATGAACACGTCTTTATAGGTGTGTGTAATATAAATCAAACAGACGGGACTGATCTAGCAGCCCAACCAGGTACAATAGCTTGTTACATTGACAATAAGCTAATAACGACTGCGAATATTACAGACAACGACTTCGATGCTTTTAATTTCAACAGTTTAAAACATTTTCAATTGATGTCTAACCGAGGGGGACCTGAATCTCAATATATTAATTCAATTAAAATTTATAACGGTGTAGTTGATATGAACACCCTAAATTCATTACCATGTACGTTATTTTCACACACATGGACAACTGGCTTAAGTGCTAAATCGTACGTATCAGATAGGGAAACATATGATGTGGGGGACGTTATTGATTTAGATATCATAACGGAAGGTCCAACAGACCATTCTTTTGAGGTAGAATTCAGTATCGGTTTAACGTCTTCACCCAACGGGTCTGACGCATCAGAATATCCTCAAGGTTCATATAACTATTCATGGTACATGTTGCACAGGAATAATGGATGGCAAGTTTACCGCGGAGACCAATTATCTGGTGACAGGTATTACAAGAGTAAAATAGGTCCAGGGTATCCCGATGAATTATATACTCAATTCATCAACCATTATCTCAGAATGACTATCATTTCAGATTCTCAAGTTGAGTATAAATATTATACCGATTCGTCAAGAACAACACTACATGCATTAGATCCTGTCCGCATCATAACTCAACAGTTCAGTCTTCCAGCATATGTGTTTTTTGGTCCGGAAGCAACAGAAAGTTACGGTTGTAATCGTGCTGGTAACTCGATATTTGTTTTCAAACCAGAAACAAAATCTGAATAAATTCAAATCATCAATATTAAAAAAACCCATGATATAATTTGTAATCATATATTGTATTATTGGTAATTAAAGTAAGTTATATATACATATACGTTCCGGAAAAAAACATGTATTGTGAGAAAATACATCACAAATTTCAATATCGTTCGAATTCAATAGCCACTTTGTACTTATGAATCGTACATTCACAATATTTACTAAGAGTTACTTTATGTACTACATTGTCGTTCAGTTCTCGATACTTTTTTACAGCACTCAGCATCGTTTGAATTCCTTTCTTTGAAGGAGAACTGTATCCGTAATTGTTGAAGAGATTTACGAATACATGATTCCAAAAACAATGCGGATATGCAATATATTCTTCGATGTCGAATTCAATCTTTGTTTTATTATCGATTGCGTGTGTATTCATTTTATTCATGAATGGTGTAATTATGCTTGCGTATATTAATTCATTCCATTCATTAGATTGTACGCTCAAACCAACTAAATTATCTTTCACGTTTGTTGTGAAAGCATCTTCGATTTTCGGAAGAATGTCATTTCTAAACTTTCCTCGCACAGACCAACACGGGGTAGTATCTTTGAAAAAGGGCACTTGATATAATTTCGAGAATTCATATATTACCTGCTTGTAAATATGTATCATAGGCCTCCCTATGTGAATAGAATCTATGACAGCCATTTTTTTCATCACTGCTAAGTCCATAATGTTTCTTCCCCGACATACATTCGCGAACACATTTTCGACGATATCATCTTTATGATGTCCCAGAAGCACATATTTACCCTGTTCCTTCAGAATGACCTCTTTATACAAATCCAGACGCATTCGTTTGGTCAAGGTTTCATAATCCGTCCGGTTCATGTTTTTCCGAAGGATATTCTCGATCGACTTCGTATAGAGTGTTATTCCATTATATTTGCACCATTCGATCAGAAATTGTTGTTCTAGAACACTTTCACATCTATTATTATAGTTAATATGCACACCGATTACTCCGTAATTCAAATAATGCAAAATGGTCATCAACACCATCGAATCGACACCACCGGATAAAGATACAATGAAATTCGTGTGACACGTTTCTTTACAAAATAAATCGATGGAACGTACCAACTCGGATTGAACAATGGTTTGATTTTTAATTGGAATCGTGTTATATGTTGGGACATACTCCAGAACGTCTTGAAATAATGAGTGGTTCAGTTCATCAACAGGCATGCATCCAAACGCTTCCGAAAAGTATTTTTGAGATGAAAATAGGTGAAAATCGATTTTTTTTCAATTGTATCTATTCTTATCGAAATACTATGAATACCATACATTTGTTTGAATCTTGTCGCACTAAATTCGTTCGCGCACCCTATATTATTATATGCGATTGAATAAATGTCTATCAGCAACAATATTGTTGTAAATCCTATCGGAAATATTCATGAGCGAATTAAGATTATAATATCATTCGTACTCTTCGCGACCCATTCAAATATTCCTGTGAGCGTGATATGGTTTGAAGATGAACACGTGAATAAAACAAAACTACATGAATTGTATGTTGATCTCATCAACGTGATTGATCTAGATACATTGAAGACGATGAATTACATGTATGACCCTAAACTCAGCGCTGAATCCATGATTTCGCAATATTTACAAAATGATGTACATGGAATAACGTTTGTTATAGAAACAAACGAGGAATTCTTTTCAAAACAGCAATTTGCGACGCTTGAAATGTATCGTGAATCTCGTGATAAGATGTATCGTGAGTTAATCGATGAAAAGATCGCGGGTAACTTGTATGGGATTGCTGGATGCTATGACTACGCCAAGAAAATTGGATTGGTAACAGAATGCGACGATACACATGCAACATTCAGGGACAAAAAGAATATATGTGTTTTGAATCGGGAATTACGAATGCAAAAGAAAACCATCGATTTCTATTCTTTTTTGATTTCCCTGAAATATTTGGATTGCATTTTTGTTGATGCAACGTTTCTCTTGGATGAAGATATACGTGAAATGATTTCAATATTGGATGTAAAGAGTATTACGTGCATTGTATAGACGCAATGTTTATTTTGGAACAATATAGGGTAGATGACTTGTTTAAAACTATATGAAAAGTTCCAGAATTCAATTCACCGACGAAAAAATAAACACAAGCAATATATAACATTAATTTGATAATGTGTTTAAATATTTATAGTCGAACAATTTTGTATTTTTTAGTTAAAACAATGAGACTGTATGTTTCAACAGATCACACGGTTCCACTTGTTATTCGACAACCCGAAACGATAGTGATATACGACATTGGAGTCGTCAATTATACAAGTACATTCGACATTGCATGGGAGTCTATGTCGGGAGATGATAAGGCCGCATTTAGAACTTCGTTCATACAAGCTACAGCAGACGCATTGGAGGGTGTATCACCAGAAGATATAGTTATACACGAGATTATTGCGGGTAGTGCAGTAGTAGATGCGTCAGTATATGTACAAGAAGGTTCTGCTGTCACAACTGATTCCATTGAAACAAAACTAACAACAGAAACTTCACCAATTTCTGTAATGCATAACGGTGATCGTGTGGGTTCTACCATCTCAAACCTTAAAAAGGGTTTTGCCAGCAGAAAAGGAGAAAAACCCAAAAAACGAGCATTAGGCTCGATAGTATCTCCAAGTGACATTACCCAAGATTCAGCCGTACTGACATGGACGGATGATGACAACGGTGACGCGACTGTACAAAAATACATCATTTACGCAAATGACCTGGAAAAGGGTGAAGTATCTGCTGGTGAAGAACTTACCTTTACGGTCGAGGGTTTGGATCCGGATACAGATTACACGTTCAAGGTGCGTAAGGTAACTGACCTTGGTAACGTAGATTCGTCGGGTATGTACAGTATTCAACGCAAAGTCTTTACAGGCGGTGCAGGGACGAAGGCAGATGGTCAGTTAAACAAAAAAAGTTCTACTTTGGGTAGAGAAGCAACCGTACATTATGAAAATTACGCCGAAGCTACCGGATACGGGGACGATGTCGATGAAATCTATTTTAATACATCTAGTGAACAAGAGTGGGGAATTATAAAATCCTTGAGTGGTATTTATTACAGTATAGGAGCGCACCACTCAAGCAATCGTCTGGGTAGACTCGACGCTATTGGAAATATGGACACAAACACCGAAAATGTACACGTACGTGTTCCAAATGATATTTTGAACACGTTTCTTGCAACAAATCCAACCAAAAAAATCAAAAAGATTGCGTGTTCCACACACGCCGCGTTGGTCTTGATGGAAGATGGTACTTTATACACCTATGGGGCGACTCCGGCTATTGCCACAGCATCGGAAACGCCACCATACTCCGCTACGGCATCGAAAACGCAATTGGTCGAAGCGTCGGCATACAAACCATTAATAGATGACAAATGGGTTGGACATGATGTTTTGGCAGTTCGATCTGGTGTAGGTGTTCACTTCAAAGATAATAATCCTGATTACGAAATAAAACGAAAGGACCAGATTTGGTTTCATGGAAAGGTGGACCACAACTCTTTTGGTTTGAGCACTACTGGTTTGAAGGGATCCGAAGAGACTTACGTTCGAGTTGAGAATCCAGCGATAAAACATATGATAGAAGATAGAGGTTTCGTTGTGGAAGAGATTCGGGGTATGGACCTTATGTGTATGATTAAAATGAGTGGTGAATGGTTTTGTATGGGTTACATTCCAAACAAGACTCGCGGTACTTCTTTTACTGAAGACAGTCGAGCGTACCAAGCTGCTACGATAGATGGTACATTGCATCCTGAAGCTCCCGATCCACAATCTATCCCATCGTCACAGACTTACACCGGACCCATAAAAATGGATGCTCTCAACAAATTTTTAACTGAGAACCCAGGTTCCGTTGTAAATACGAGTACGGTAAGTGATATAACAATGTACACGCCCTTAGGTAAATTTCATTTTCATTCTAACCAAAGTAATATGGGCCAAAAGTATCCACAAAGCGGTTCGGGTGTAAGTGTCCCAACTGACGCGAAGCCGAACGAAAGTGAAAGTCCATACATGGATTTGAGCTATATCGGAGACACTGTCGGATATAATGATGCTGGTTTCTTGAAGGACGTGCATGGCACTTTTATCAAATTCTACCACATTCATACTCAAGGTGCATTTTTAATGAGCACCAAGACCGAAACCACCGTGAAGACAGCACCGGCATACGCGGCACCTCCACCTACAATCGTAATCAAACTGGACGGAAATATGCCGACTTCGACGTTGATTGACTTGGAGCGTTTGTTTCTCCGGGACGCCAATGGTAACGAGATCGCGTACGATGTTGTGGTAAATCCTGAAA
>Ga0209713_10000207_pt1 | contig 33106 bp, 32 predicted proteins | sample ArcOceMetagenome_3_FD_187444 | JGI IMG/M metagenome (GOLD analysis project Ga0209713, IMG submission 187444) | Marine eukaryotic phytoplankton communities from Arctic Ocean - Arctic Ocean- Svalbard ARC20M Metagenome (SPAdes) (version 2) | ecosystem: Environmental > Aquatic > Marine > Oceanic...
AGGACTTACCCCCCACCCCCTCCCCTCTCTCCCCCCTTCCAGCTGCCACCCTCACGAGTGGAGCGCGTAGTTGTCAAACACGAGGAAAAGCAGGGGCGCCTTGGTGACGGGGGACACCGGGCGAAGGTTCTCCACCATCAGGCGGAGCAGGGCGTCCCGTTCGTAGGTGTGCCCGTCCGAGGCGACGGTCGGATACACACAGGCCTGCAGGGTGATGGGGCACTCGTATGTAGTGGTGGCGCATGTCTTGCACACGTCGGGGAGGTTGAGAACCGCGGCGAAGCGAGAGGGCCAGACGATCCGCAGGCGGCCACGAACGACCCTCCAGGACTCGGCCCCGGGGCCTTCGGACGCGTGCCTGTGTGACATGCGTATGAGCGACGCGAGACGATCCTGTCGTTCCATTGCGACGACGAAGTGGACCGAGGGTGTCGTCAGCATCTTGGCGACGAGGGTCCCAAACATCGGTGGCCACCCGTAGCGGGCCAGCGCTACGACCCACTCGCTGATATGCGGGTGCCACTCCATCGAGGTGGCCAGTGCCTCGAGGAAGGCCAGAGACCGGGAGAGGTGGGGGTAGTGCCCCTCGTGTGCGGCCTCCCCGAGCTTTGGCACGTTCGTAAAGTCTGCGATCAGGCGATGTGCCGCATTTTCCGCCATGAGAAAGGCGTGGGCGAATGTCGTCACGTTTCCACATAGGAAGACGTCCAGGACGGCCGAAACGAGCACGTCGCTCTCCGCGCCGCGAATCGAGAGATCCCGGAACAACCCGGCGTCCAGCACACAATCCCGTGCCTCCTCATCACAGACAATCGATTTCAGCAGGCGACAGCACGCGAGTAGCTCCTCGGCGGTGAGGGTGGAGATGTGCTTCGGGAGGCACGAGTGCACACCACACGCCAAAATGTCCACAGGCGCCCCTTCGTCCAGGCTCCTCTGCAGGATTCGGAGGCCGTGCACGTCGACCCGGGTGGTGAGGAGACCGACGATGAAGCGCTCCAAGGCATTCACCACCCAGAACTGGGTTCGATACGCGTTATTCCACACGTGCGCCCTGAGGTAGAGGCAGAGCTCCAGTTGAGTGGTGGAGACCAGGACGTTTCGAAGGAATTCGTCGGTGAGATGCGAGTGCAGCTCCGTGTCGTACAGCCCGGGGGTGACGAGACAGTCCCAGTTGGCGTGGCGATTCTCCTTGGCAAAGTTCGTGACGCGGGTCATGAGTGGAGCAGGCATGGGTTGGCGCGGCGCCTTCTTCTTTTTTTGGTAACGTGTTCACCGCCCCCCTTCATACTTCATACACGCAAAGGAAAAGGTGGGAGTGTTCCGGCGCGCGTGCCCACCGACCGAGCCCCATGAGGACCCGGACCGGCGTATTGAGCCGCATGGGCTGGCTCCCATTTTATCGCTCCTGTCACCTCCCGACCGCGATCGATTCGATCGAAACGCTTGACCCTTTGCTGTTGCAATGCACGTGTTTGATTACCCAGCCGTCGGGAGCCGTGAAGCGATGCCGACTCCGGTTTACTCACACGGAGACCTTCGAACTGTCGTTGTCGCGGGTACGCGCGTGCGACGGCAGCGACTCCCACAACCGCTGTGCCTGTTGCCTCGAGTGGGTTTTTCGCGATGGGGTACGCTGCCACTGCTGTCACCACCGACTGCATCGGAGGTGTGCGGCGGCGTGGCTGGTTCGCAGCAAGAGCTGCCCGACGTGTCGCACTCCGTGGATACGCGAGCCGAGGCATGGCAACCCCATCTCGGTGAGGTGAGATGCTCCACGCCCCGCAGATCAAGCGCGACGTTCCCCAAATGGGGGAAAAAACGAGTGTGTGACGATACGCGACTCTTCGACAGGGGCAGCCGCGCGTCTCATTCTGCGACTACCCCGACCGCCTGGGACAGGACGGTTCCGAGTATCACCCAGAGATAGTCCACTCGCGACACACCCTGCTGCATGACCCACCGGAGCGCCGTGCACTGGGGCGATGCCATCACAAACGGAGAAAGCAACACCCCGATCGGTGTGAAGGGGGCACACAGGTGTGTGTAGAGTGCTGCACAGGCGCTGTGTGCGACTGACCATGCGAGCATGACAACTATAATTCTCAGCACGCGACTCATTTGGCACACCCCCCCCCGGACACACCGTTTACTCCTTCCATGTCTCGTGTCCTGATTTCCTCACACCCCCCCCCAACTCACCATCCCTCAAAGGGACCGAGTCCCGAGGTGGGCATGAGGTCGTTCCATGAGTTGCGCTTGGACCCCCCCAACGGTGGGTCCGGGCCCCTCATCGTGTCCACCAACTCCGCAAAGGCCGCGCGAGTCGACTCGTCGGGTGAATACGGCAGGTCTCTGACCTGCGCCATCTTCTCCATGGCGAGCGTGCCGTCCTCGAGTCGAACGGCGTCCACGAGGGGCCCCCCGCAGAGTCCACACACCATGTTCGGATGTGCTTCCACCACCGCCCTCCGCGCGGCGACGAGCTTGTACCGGCACTCCATGATGTAGGCCACCTCCTCCCTCAGGTATGGCACCGACGTCGAGAAGGGGTGTTCCGGGTGAAGGGACACGAGGACGCGATCGCCAATCGTCATCCCGTAGTCCCTCTCCAGTATGTACTGGTACAGGGACAACTGCAGAGCATACCCCGCCCCCTTGCAGTCCGCAAGGTGGTTCAAAGGACGCTTCATCTTCTTCGAGCCAAAGCCCCTGAGCTGCGACTCCAGCTTGTCGCTCCGTTTGTAGTCCACGAGGTGGTGGATGCCTCGCTCCGCGTCAAACACAATCAAGTCGATGCTCCCCGCCAGGTCCGCATCTCGGCAGACGATCTCCTTCTCGGTGTTGTAGGCGACGATCCCGCGCGGGATCAGGTACCTCCTGCAGAAGTCCACCAGCACGTCCATCTCACCACACTCCCGCGTCGGCATCCCATTCATCAGCAGCTCCCCCATGTAGTGCGCGTAGGTGCCCTTGTTGCACAGGATCGTCGCGTTGTCGCTCCACCTCTTGAGTATCTCCGTTTCCTCCATCCCCCGCGAGAACGAGAAGAGCTCGACCTCGTCCTCGTCCCAGTCCACACCCTTGACCATCGCGCTCCGCAGGTAGGGCAGAAGACTCGCCCCCGGGGCCATGTTGTGCCGGTGGCAGACCGATATCGTCTTGCCGTCTTGCACGGCCATCACGCCCATGTCCCCCGGGAGCACCTCCCCCTCGAAGGGCGCCGTGTCCAGTGCGTACTCGAGGCGGGGCCACGCCTGCCTCTTGCTCATCTTCATGCTTTGGATGGCAGCCGGCCCGTCGAAGTCCGTCTCGAACCGATGCGCCTGCGATGTCACGCTGTCGCTTGTCGGGACCCCGTCGAGTGTGTAGACGTGCGGCCCGGCGTAGAACGTGAGTCTGGAGTCGAGCGCGTGCGAGTGGACTCGCTGCAGCGGCTTCTCGTAGTGCTCCGGGAGCACAAAGCCGCGTTCAAAGTCCTCGGGTAGTGGGGGGGGCTCGCCTTCCTGCACCCCCAGTCCCTCGGGCAGCATGGCCAGCACCTCCTGTTTCATCTGTTTCATGGAGACAGTGGGGCACACCTTCGACGACATCACCACACTCGAGCCCCTACCCCCCCCCCCCCCCCCCCCCCCCCCCCCACCCACCCCCCCGCTCGGATCCCTCGTCACGCCATGCTCCGCCGACAGCTCTCCAGCTTCGACGTCGCCTCGAGGACGGCGATCCGAGTTTCCATCTGGATGTTGACTCGACGGAGATCGGACACCTCCTCGCGGTACGACAGCAGCCGCTCCTTGCCTTGCGCCAGCTCGCTCTTGTCTCTCGCGCCCCCCATCTCGGCGTCGCGCAGGCTTCTCCGCATCCGTTTGACGTCGACTTCGTTCTCCTGCAATTCGACGACGAGACGCTTCATACCCCGGTTTTCGTTCTCCGACATGTGCACACGAAGGCTCATCGCCTCCTTCTCCTTGCGCCTCTCGTCCTGGCACACGCGCATCTCCATGTCGCGACGCCGAAATTCCTCCAGCATGTTCTTGTGGACGTCCAGGGCGTTCTCCTGAGACGCGCGTACCACTTCCCTGTTCTTTTCGCACTGGTCCGTCAGCGCCTCGCGTCTCTGCGTCTCCTTCGCCGCCTCGTTCTTGTACTGGTCGTTCTCCTTCTTCATCTCGTCGATCGCGGCGCAGCTGGTGGCGCGCAGTGCCTCCATCGATTCGTGAAACACATGCTTCATTCTCTCCTCGCGCTCCCCCGCGAACGTCGCTTCTTCCGACAGCATGCGGTTTTGTTCCTCGGTCTCCACCAACTGCGTCTTCATCAGGCGGTACGACTCGCTTCCCTCAAACCCCACCGAGGCCCCCCCACCCTCCTCCTGACCATCGGCGACCTCGTCCTCCGGTGGGTCGGTCGAGACGGCCGCGTCCACACACGTCGGCCTCGGGGCCTCGCTTTGGGTGGCGGCAGTCGAAAGGATGTCCGCAATTTCCTGGCGCAGCGAGGAGATGGTCGCCTCCAGGGTGAGCACCTGAATGTCCCTGTCGTCCCGGGCACGATCGTCTGCGCGCGCGACCCCCAGATCGACCGCCTTCAGTACGGCGCCACGAAGGACGCGCATCGTCGGGGTCATGTCGTCTGTGCCCCCGGCCTCGAGTCCGCCCCCCGAAAGCAGGTGGTCCACCTCGTCCTGCAGAAGCTCGTGGGGCTGGAGGAGGCGGCCCATGGACACGCAGGTCGCATACACGTCGTCAAACGCTGCCCTCCTGACCTCTTCCGGCGATACGAACGGGGGGAAGGGGAAAGGGACCCCCCGTATCCATTCCGTCACCGCACCTTGGTCGCCGCGCGGGCAACGCGTCTCGATCTCCTGCATGACGTGACGACGGTACTGCCTCTCGACGTCCACCGCCTGCGTCCGACGAAGCATCGTGAACGCGTCCTCGATCTTCGGTACGGTTCCGTCGCGGTTAAGCTTCTCGACGAGGGTGCGCAGGTAGTGAGCGAAGACGGGCCCTGTCATGGGGACCCCATTGGCGCTCATCGGCGGGGCATTATGCTGCACGTGACAGCGGAAGGTGTTCAGCGCCCTTTCGAACTTTGTCGAGACGGCGCCTGGTCCCTTGAGGTCGAGTTTGTGCGCCGTCTCGGACTTTTGAGGACGGGGCAGGGTGACGAGGTGCCGCGTCGCGAAGACGCTCTTGATTGCCTCGCGCGTCGTGCACTTGTGGGTCAGTGCGGGCGAGAGCGACTGTTCCAGGTACTCACTGTGGGTCATCGCCTTCCCCTGGCCGTCGGCGAGCTGCAGAGAAAAGTCGCGAAGCACCCAGTACAAGTGGGGGCCGTGCCCCCCCCCACCCACACACTCCGCGATCTTGGTCATCAGGGAGAGCGTCTGCACGGCCGACTCGTCCAGGTGGGAATGCGAGTTGTACAAGAAGACGCTCGACATGAGGACGGAGAGTGCAAAGACCTTCACATCGTGCTCGTTGTCCGCGTCGAGGGCGTCGATCCCTTCCGTGTCGCACATCAGAAGCTCGACGCCCCCCTCCCCCTCCCCGCCTGCGACGAAGCGTTTGCACACCCAAATGCCACGCGTGCACGCCTGCACCGTGTCACCGACCCCGAAGCCCTCCCCCGGTGCCGTGCCGAGGAAGCGATTCAGAAGGAATGACTTCCCCGTACGAAACTTGCCCGCGCAGCTCACCACCGCAAACGGCGCGTCGCGCTCAGCAATCCACAGTAGCGTCTCCTCGTTGACCCTGTAACCCCCGTCGCGGTACTCCACGAGGGGGACGATTGTCTCGTGCGGCATCGACGCACCACCCGTGTGTTGCCCCCCGCCCCCGCGCGTGCTCTCTTTGGTACACGGCCGACAACACTTTATTCTGGTACCCCCCGCTGCAGGCGGATGCCTACCACCCAGTAATTATTATTCTGTTCTGAGTGGATCAACCACACGCGAGAGTGCTCTTTTCAATGTTTTCTCTTCTTTTTGAAGACCTTTCACAAACGTCATTCCTTCCCCGTCCCCTCGAAAACGTCTCTCCTTTCGTTCAGATCTCCTGTATTCCTCGTCCTTGAACCTCACATCCACGTCGACGCCCTTGCCACAGCGGAGGGCTTGCAGATCTTGTAAGTCGTTCGGTCTCAACCGTGTTTTGGATGTGATTGCGATCTTTGCAACATCCCTCTCGTTGGGGTGTCCTGCCAGGTGAGCGTTGGCAACTTGCAAAAAAAAAGGCGCTACCGTAAGATCGGTCTGAAGTTTGGGATTGAAAGTAGTGTCGCGGCCTAGGTCAGTTTCTTCCCCTGGTTTTTCACCCCGCCCCTCGACCGATCGCCGCGTGTCTGCGCGATCGTCTTGACGTCTCCCACGATCGACATGATCGCACCCTGCATGTCGAACCGACACTTCGACCTCTGGATGGCCTCCCGCATGTCGTGCATGCGGTAGTAGTCGGTCTCCCATAGGAGTTCTTGCAGGATCTGCTCGTCGTTTGGTATGAACCGCGATCCTCGCATCCAGTTGAGTATGTGTCTGAAGTAGGTCGGGTCCCTGTCCACGAAGATCTCCACTTCATCTCCACTGTCCTGCAGGGCGGTCGAAAAAAATGAGTTCGAGTCCCACAGCGTCCCACGGCTCGTTGTGAAGTAGACCCCCCCGACGTTGACAAAGACGACCGTTCCCATTTGGTGAATTCGTTTCTGTCATCCCGACCACCCCCCTTCCCCTCTCCTTTTACTTTGATCCTCGCCTCGGTCGCCCCGTATTTGTCGCAGGCGGCCCTTCCTCTTCCTCCATCAGCTCCTGCATCTCCCTTTGTGGGACGGGGGGTGGGGCGGACTGATTCTCCCCCACCTCCACGATCCTCACCATGTCCGTCTCCTCCTCGTCCCCCGCCTCTTCCTCCTCCTCCACGATCCTCGCCATGCCCCCGCCATCCACCCCCCCGCCATCCACCCCCTCTCCATCTTCCACCGCCCCCTCCTCCTCTCTCGCATTCGCCCCCCCTGCCTGAGCCTTGCAGATCCCTCCCGGTGGCGTTCCGTCCCCACCCCGCGTCTGTGTCACGCTCGTCATGGACTGAGTCAGCTTGATGTCGTCGAGTTCCCCTTCGAGTTCGCCGACGCGGTGCTCACAAGAGAACAGTTTCATCGACAGTACGATGAGTGCACCCGCGATGCCCGTCGCCACGACCACATCCAGGACGCGGGACACCTTCTTGCTCGCCTGCCCCTGTTTCTCCGTACTCCCCATGAGTCTTTGTCGGATTTGTTTGGAGAGCCCACCAAAAACTGATGTGTGAGAAGAAACGCACACGAGAAAAAAAAAGTGTGAGGAGGGACAACGACCCTCGCCCCCTTCGCCCCAATGGACCGAGGCACTGTGATCGATGCACTCATTGCCTTCTCGATTCCCGAACCGCCGTCACACGAGTCTGAATTCAGAGGGTGTGGGACTGAGTGCACCCTGCCCCGCGATGGCCTTTTACCCTCCGAAGAAGTCACCCTGAGAGTCGCTCGTGACATTTTCAATAGGTTAAAGAACCCCCAGGGCACAGCCGCCGTCAACTCCCTCTTGCAAAAGTGAGCCCTTGTCAAATCTCCTGCCCCCTCGCGAGCTGGAGGGTCCTCCTCGTGCCACTGTTCCGTCTTCCGTGGTAATGTGCGAGGACGACCCTCACCTCGTCGCGTCGTAGCACCGCCCGCACCATCGTGATGTGGCGCCCCTGCAGGGAGTCGAGCAGCCGACCGGCGACTCGGGCAATCCCGTTTACCTGACGTCGCGTTGCCCCGTCCATCCGATGGGAGTGACGGTCCGTGTGCAGGCAATGCGTGGTCGTCGCCGCCAGTTGGGTGAGCATGGTCGCAAAGAGTATGTGTCGTTTCAGTTGCACGTCCCCCTTTGCCATCATTGCGACCATGTCGATGACGGGCGTCGACGCGTCCTCCTCCTTCGTCCCCGCCCACTCGGTGAATTCTCTCCCGAAATCGATCATCCGGACCGTCAGCTCAGACGAGCCCGTGAGCCTCTTCACGACCATATTCGAGGGCTTCAGGTCGTACAGGAACATGTCGGCGTCCGCGAGGCGGGCGAGGATGCGCGCCACCGCCTCTCCTATCTCATCGCTCCGTGCCAGCACGACTCCTCGTCGTGTGTCGGACACGAGCGTGCCCTCCAGATCGTCGTCGAAGTGGTCCGTGATCATGTAGAGACCGCTTGGGTGGTCTCGTGTCGCATGCCTCGCGTACCAAGCAGCATACACAAACGGAGCCACCCCCAGTTGACTGGCCCTCAGCGTGTGGCGACACTCCCACGTCGCCGACCCCTTCTGCTGAGTGTCGCTGCGCCGACGGGGCATGCGAAGGACGCACCTCGCGTCGCCCCAGGTGCATGCGACCACCCTGTTGTTGCTCCCCTTCCCCAGCTCAGTCGCACTGACCTTCAGCCCCGGGGGCAGGACGGTCCGCGCGCAGATCAGCTTTTTCTTCGAGAATGTGATGGGATCTTCCTGTATGGCATCCATATTGTTCTTTTTACCGGATGTGTCAAAATGTGAAATCTCTTGAAATCCGCACCTCCAGGCAGTCTCGTTTTTTTTGTATCGTCCCTGTAGTAAGATGAAGACATGTTGGTTCCAATGAACACAAACACCGAGATTACAAACGTCAAAAAGAGGATAATCCTGGGAAAGCCAACGCCGCTGAAAAAAACCGGGTCGACACAGCAGAGCATCGCCTCCGGTGTGCCAAACGTCATGAAACCGATCATGGTCGCCGGGGCTCTCCCGGTCAGGCCGGAGAGGGTGATCGAGGAGATGATCACGGTCGACGAGTGTGATCAGAGGATCCGAGACGAGCGCCGCTCGTGGGTGGCCTCCGGTCAGAAGGGGGGCGCATCCGGGCCCAGCTCGGTTGGTCAGGAGCATTACCAGGATCATCTCGACAAAATGGCGGCGCACTATGAGGGAGAAGCGCATAAAATGCTTGACGCCGAGGGTCGCGACCTCGACAGGCCCGACGATCTGTACGGAGACTGGGGGGTGGGGAGCAGTGTGAAGCCGTCCCCCGGGCTCTCTTCGGGCTTCCAAGAGTACAACGCGGCAAAAAAGAGGGCGACGCAGCAGGGTCTCGACGAGTTCGTGTGGAAGGGCGTCTCGTACGTGAAGAGCACGTGGAGTTCGGGTGTGAACGTCTGGAAGCGGAAGGACGGTCCGAGGAAGTCGAATACCGCGAGTGTGTGCAACAGGCACGCCGAGGAGTCGGCGTGTGTGGCCGATCCCTCCCCCTGTCGATTCTCCAAAGAGACCGAGAAGAGACGCTCGTACTGCGCGAAAAAGGGCAGCCCGGGCTCGAAGATGAATGTCCCCCCAAGACCGAGTAACTGGGCGGTGGTTTCCCCGCAGGGCCACCAGCCCCCGGTGAAAAAGAAGGTCTCGAAGAATTCGAAAAAAAAGAAGAGCGTGGGTGAGTTTGTAAACAGCTACAAGTTGTTCCCACAAAAATACCCCAAGTCCAAGTCCAAGTCCAAGTCCAAGTCCAAGTCCAAGTCGCCAGCAGGTGGCGGTCTGCGCCTCCCCTAAAGGCGGTGAGGCACCACTCACCGGGCCGCTGCCCTCCCGCCCTCCCTTCTCCCTCCCGTCACATGATCAGGAAAACCTTGAAGTGGCTCGTCTCCTGTTGGAACTTTGCCTGGTTGACGAGTGGTGGCCGCCTTTCGTTCATCGAGAGTATCAGGCGCCAGAGATCTTCCGGGAGCAACGTAATCGCCTCAAGCGAGCAAGCGAGCTCCTCGTTGTGCTTGTCGATGCAGTCCCGGACCCACTGTCGCCACACATTCTCCAGGGCACAGACCTCGCCCACAGTCGGGCCTCGTCCGTACATCACGACGTCGCCACCCGCTTCGCGACGCATCTGTGTGCACTCCTACCTCTTCTTCTTCCTGTTTTCACGTCGTGGACCCGTACCAAACTGAGACGCTCCGACGCACGGCGTGCGTGGAGTGGTTTCTTTTTTTGAGTGGAATAGGACGCTAATTCCACGCGCGGAATCGTTACATTGTCGTTAGAGAACCGTTACATTGTCGTTAGAGAACCGTTACATTGTCGTTAGAGAACCGTTACAGACCAACTACACACAAAATCCTGATTGGATTATTTTTTACATGTTCGTTCCTCCCTTGAGATGCACTGCGGTGTGGATCGCTGCGTCAGGCTTCATGCCTTTGACGCGAATGCGAGTTATGATTCGGCGACGCATGCAATAAACAGGAGAAAAAAAAAACGGCCCCGACCCGATACCGGACACCGACAGGCAAAGGAGAAGATTGGTTGATAGTATTCAAGGCTCACCCCCACTCACGACTGGTAGCTCATGCACAGGATCCACGTTCCCTCGCGCATGGCCTGTCGTAGCTGCGACAGGAGAGAGGTCTTGGTGCAACGGATGCATGCGATCAGGAGCACGAGCGCGAGCAGGATGAGGGAGCTGAAACTGGTGAGGAGGAGACTGGAGGGATGGACGAAGACGAGGGCGGACGCGTTGACGACGACACCGGCAAAGGCCAGGAGCGTCAGGAGGCCCGCATGGTCGACGAGGAAGAACGGGACGAGGTGTAGGGCGATGATCGTCGCGGCCAGCCAGGCGAGCGCCATGCCGGTGTCGTCGGTGTCGGACGCCCGGGCATAGGTGACGAGCGTATCGACCACCGTGATCTCCACCCCGGCATGGAAGAACAGGAACATGTTGAACCACACGACACAGTCGTTTGCCAGGACGACCAAGAGTGCCACAACGAAACTCGAGGTGATGATCCCGACGCGGGTCGGGGTACTGGTGTAGTCGATTTCCTCGTAGAAGTCGACCACTGGGAACATGAGCATGAAAAGAGAGTATGCGAAGAGCGGTATCAGTCCCTTGGGGACCCTACACCACTTGTAATGGGTCTGCTCACGCGCATTGGTGGTGGATGCAACGATGGGGACCGTGACATCGGGAGCGCGCATGGTTTTCGGGCGAAGGGCCGGTTCGCAGTTGAGCCCCCCGAGTGTGTTTCCCTTCGTCATGCTTGTTGTGTGCGGGTTGACGTTTGGGAGATAAAAAAAAAAATCTGCAACCTGTGGTATGTTTTCCACGTCGTCAGGCAATCCTCCCCTGCGTCCTTGCGCCCCCCTCCCACACGGTACAAACTCACGAACGCCCACCGTCGGTCATTCAGAAGGTCGCCTGAGTCAGTGGTCACGCGGCACCCGGCCACACGCCGAGGTCGACCGAGCGCTCCGAGCCCGCGAGGACCTCGTGGACCGTGTACTCGATCTTCGAGAAGTGCTCGAAGGTCGCGTGCATCTTGAAGAGGTCCGACTCGACGTACTTGTCGAGCGACGCCTTGTCGAAGAAGGTGTAGAAGCCGGAGCAGAGCGACGCGTCCTCCGTCAGCGTGAAGACCTTCGAGCGGAGCCCCGGCACGGCCGCCCACATCTTGGGGAAGCCCTGCATGGCGCCCGGGCCGTCGATGATGCCGTAGCGCATCGCCTCCTCGTTGGGGACGTCCGGGTTGCCCGCGTAGTCGCACGTGAGCCGCACGTGCAGCATGTACGCCTTGTTGTCAAAGTCGGCGCGGGCCGGCCTGGCGCCCGCGCCCGTGCTCCACGCGCCCAGGTCCATCGAGCGCTGCGAACCGTCCATGACGTCGTGGACCTCGGCCTTGACGGATGAAAAGTGCTTGGCCCTCAGGTGCGCCTTGAAGAGGTCGCTCCCCTTGTAGTCCTGGAGCGCCGCCTTCGTGAGGAAGAGGTACACGCCCGTCACGGTGTCCGTCTCCTTGCAGTACGTGAAGTACTTGGTGCGCAGGCCGGGTACCGCCGCCCACATGCCAGTCACGCCGTCGCCGTCCAGCATCTTGCGCAGCGCGGCCAGGTCGGGCACGTCCGGGTTGCCCTTCCAGTCGCACTTGAGCTTCACGTACAGCACGTACGCGTTTATCGAGTCCTTGGACGTGGGCCGCTTCACCCTCGCGATGCGCCGGTACTTTGAGTAAAAGAAGCCGTTTGTGTTTGCAATACCCATTCCTTTCGTCTTGATACTCCTCAACTTCCCTACAACGCGAGGAAAAAAAACCTCGCTCGCCTCCCCTCCCACACGCCTACGGCACGATGGTTCTACACACTCAACATGCACTCGGGCAACCCCTCCTCCTCCTCACCCCCCTGCTCCACGTCCACAGTCGGGGTGGCGTCGACGGTCGGGGGGGCGTCCACATCGAGCGACTGCGTCGCCTCGCCCAGTTTTTTGGACAGGGAACGCGACACGCGTTGCGCCCCGAGAGGATCCTTGAGGGCCTCATGTGCCATCCTCATCACGGCGGGGTCGTCACCCGCAAGCTCCATCAACATGTCCTGTAAGGTCGTGTCGTCCCTCACCGACGTTTCGACGGCTCGCGCCCCAAACCCCCTACGGGCTGCACCCTTCGCACGAATCGCCTTTCGCAACTCCTCCCTCGCCTCGGCCTTGCTTCTCTCGCCGTTCATCGCCACTTTGCCTTGAATCGCGCCCGTCGGGCGCTCGCACTCTGATTCCCCGTAGCGACTCCCGCGCACGATGGAGGTTGCCCTTCGAGGCACACGGTCGAGTGGCGCAGGGGTGTTGGTCTCCCGGGATGCCACCCAGGCCCCGGCTGCTCCCTTGATACCCTGCGCCCCCCCCAGTCGCGGACGGACACACTGTTCTCCGACTGAGCCTCCACGAACTCGATCCTCTTCTCCATGAACTCCTCCTCCTCCGTTCCCCTCCCGGCCCTCTGCACCTCCTGCTGACGTGATCCGCACGATTGGTACACCTGCACCACGACCGCTCCGTCGGGGGGTGGCAGCCTAAGATGACAAGAACCAGCATATGGGCGATGCGGCGGGCTGCTGTTCACGCATCGACTTCCTCCTTTGGTACGGCCAGGCGCCTGTCGTTTCCTTTGTGTGACCCTTATGCACAGCACACAAGACGCCGCCCCCGACGCGGACCGATGGTGACGACTGCCCCCTGGCGACGCGCGGAACCGGAGCTGGTCGCTCTCCTGATACTGATGGTAGCGGCGGGCGTGGCGAAGGCGGTGTGCCCCCGCTCGACCAACGCGTCGCCCCCAGACGGCAAGATACGCGTGTGCGTCTACAGCACGACGAGGAGGGAGAAGATCGACCCACTCGAGATTGTCAACCGTTTCACGGCGACATGCTCGAACAGATACGACATACTCTTCGGGCTCTTCGTCGAATGCGACGACATCACGGACGTCATCCCCTTTGACAGCCAGTCGTACCCGAGTCAGCACAGGGAGAGGGTGATCGTGCACCACACCACTCGAATGGAGGGCGGCAGCCACGAGAAGCGTCTCGGGAAGATGGTCAAGCGTTTCGTCAACGGCCTGGAAGACATGGTCGTCTTTGCCGACGCAAGGGTCCACCCGGAGTTCGGGTGGGACATCAACCTCATACATGCGGTGAGTGACGGCACGGTCGTCACGTGCCCCCTCTGTGTTCACCCGGCAGCGTTCCCCACGTTTCGACAGCGAGGCAACGGCGACGTGGTACGGGGCGAGGCCAGGCCCTTTTCGCACCCCGGGGATGCCGGCACCTTGGTGGCGTCCGTGTGCCTGTGCCATGAGTTCCTGGCGTGCCAGCCTCTCCAGATTCCCCAGCGGTCTTCCCAGGGAAGCGTCCGGCTCGTCGTCCCCACCTTCCCGGTCATATCCCCCGCGCCCCACGACGTGGAGGACGATGTGCTAGATCACAACCTACATCGACAGGTCTTGAAACTCACAAAGAGCCAGAGGTTGGGACTCTCCCAAGCCCCGAGTGGACTGGAAATGTACCACAAGTACGGTTCGACCTCCGCAGCCAAACTGGCGATGAAGCTCGATCGAAGACGCGTGTAGGGCGGAAGGACCTACGAAAAAAGGACTCGATGACTTTATGGTTCTGATGATCTTCCGAGGAAGCGACGTGTGATCGAGTCCACGGTCACAGGGCCAAGGCGCCCCGTTGTGCCCTGCTCACCCACACCTCACCTGGAGGAAAAACACAACCCACGAGGCACCCAGGAGTACCACACTCGCGATTGTCCATGGATCTTGCAACGAGTACATGAGTGTGTTTTGTGATTCTTGACAGGGGTCTTTACGAAAAAAAGTCTGTCTTCACGCGCGCCTCCCCCTCCCTCCCCCCTCCTCCCTCTCCTCTCCCCGAAGTCGTACTTCTCGACCCCCTCAATGGGGTTGAAGTCGCTTCCTCGTCGCCCCCGTCGCCCTCGTCACATACCAAGCCATGCTTCCGCAATTGCATCCAGGCCACTCATTTCCTCCAGGCCACCCATTTCCTCCAGGCCACCCATTTCCTCCAGGCCACCCATTTCCTCCAGGTCAGAGCCAGCCGACGCGACCAATTCAGCTAACTCAGCCTTGGTCCACCCGCTCAAAGGGCCAGGAAAAGCCTGGGTGGACGAGGCCAAATCCTTCCGATGCGTGCTCGTGCCCTCTGGCGCCTTCCTCTTCGGCCGCCTTGCGTCACTCTTTTTTGATCGGGTGAGTTTGTCCAGGATGCCCTTCGCCTCGTCCAACGGTGCGATCTCGCTCAGCCACAATTCGACTGCGCCCTCCCGCACCTTCGAAATCCAATAAATCCATCCCTCCGCCTGGAGCTGCCACTGGAGACGATCGTCGAGCAACGCGGCCACGGTCACGAGTGCCGCGACGTCTGGCGTTTCGAACTTGCCAATGCGGCGCAGCCCCTGGCCCTTGACAAGCGACAGCTGCACGGCGTACCCGTAGTCCTGATGTTTGTTCGGCCCGCTCTGATGGCCCACGTGCGTGTAGCTGTCCCGTCCGTACATGTCCGGTGTCTTGTCCGCGTTGTAGAGCCTTTCCATTCCGTACCTGATGCGCTCGTCGTGTTTCAGCATGTCCGGGATGTCCCCCCACTGCACTTTCTTGCCCGCATTGGGGATTCTGTAGGGCCCCCATGCCTCGTGCAAGCACATTTCCTGGTGCACATTCTTCTGCTGTTCCATCTCAGACCTCACCTGATGTTGTCGCTCCACCTTTTCCTCCTTCGACACGGGGTCACGCCCCCCCGTTGCACCTTCACCCCCTCTCTCCCTCTCCCTTCTCCTCTTCGCCTCCGCCTTCGCCTCCGCCTTCGCCTCCGCCTTCGCCTCCTGCTTCCTCTCTGACTCGAGTGTCAAACGATTCCTCTCCCTGTCGTTGGGCTTCTCCTGCAGGCGCTCCGGCTTCTTAGCCGGCATCTTCTTCATCCACCCCATCGCCTCCTGACCCGAAAAATTGAGAAATCCCATGTGGTTCTTGTCCTTCTTGATAAGGCCCAGGTCTATGAGTTTCACCTCGTTTTGGTATTTGTTGATGAACTTATTCTGGTCGTACTCGGCCTCCGCGTGGAAGTCCTCTGGGAAGATGATGTCCACTGGCAGCTTTTGCATTTTCGCGTATTCGGCGTCACGGCGGTGATCCATCGACCCGTCGGGTGTCTCGGCGACGAGGTACATGACCTCCTCGCTCCCCGTCTGATCCTCATTCATCCTCTCGATGAAATCGATGAAATCCCTATTCTCCTGTTTCTCAATCGGATCGCTGCTCTCCTCCTCCTCCCGGGCCTGGCTGGGGTGGTAGTCCGTATCTTCGCCTCCGCCTCCGCCGCCCCCCCCCTCATCGTCCGAATCTTCGGTGTACATCTTCTTTACCGCGCCATCCCGGCGTGTGCGTCCCTTGGCAACGGAGTCACTGCCGTCGTCCTTGGAGAAAGATGCCTCCATGAGCAGGTTGCCTCCTAACATAAAGCCGGGGTTCTCGGGGAGTGACGACGCGTCGTTGTGCATTTGTGCCACGATCGCCAAGGGGGAGCTTGGCAGAGACTGGACGTCGTATGGAGTGTGCCAGGGACGGTCGCCCACCCGCGACGGGTGCCAGGGACGGTCGCCCACCCGCGACGCGGGGTGATCGGAGTTCATCGCGCCCACCCATTCGAACAGTGTCAAGGCGTTGAGGGTCTCCGCGCCAGCCCCGCCGTCCGCGCCGTCCGCGCCGTCGTCGTCCCTCGCTTCGACAGTGCGTTCACACGGAGCGAACGTGGCGTCGTCCTCCTCGGAATCGCCGTGCAGGGACAGTTCCACAGTTGCCATCTTCCCATGGACGTCTCGGAAGGCCTTCGTGTCGAATTCACCCATTTCCGGTTCCACTCGCCACAGCACGAAGGGACGAGGGACAGACAGACTAGTGGAGATGGCCTCCACGAGCTCCTCGTGACTGGCGACATTCTTCACTGCCACCGTCTCCGTGAAGTTGCGTGTGACGTTGTACTCGGTGACCACGCCCTGTGACCCCGGGTTCGAGGTCATGAGCGGCGACAAGAGCCGTGCAGAGTCTGCATCGACGCCTTCTCCGGGGGTCGGCTTGGGCTTCTTCTTGCTCGAAAGGGAGGTGTCGCTCTTCTTGCGCTTCTCGGTCTTGGAGGCGGACGCTGTCGTTTTGTCCTGGAAGAGGTGCTGGAAGCGCGTGGGCACGTCGCGTGGCCGTTTGTAACAGTCTTGTGGGACGCGGGCGCGTAGTTCCTCTGGAAGTGCCATCGGGGGTGGTTTCGCCACCATCGTGTCCCACTCGGGAGGTTTGCCGGGGTTGTGCTTGATTCGAATAGTGGGGTTCACCCCCAGGACGACATCGCCAATCTTGACGCGTGACGCCGACACCTCCGTGAGGATCCCCCTCAAGGGCATCTGGTCTCCATGCGCCACCAGGAGACTTCTGGAATCGGTCTTCCCCATCCTGTACGTCTCCGCAGCTCCGTTGTAGCCCACCGGCAGCTGAACGAGGTCAAATTCTGTGTCGATTCGCACCTGCTTGCCAACGTGCCCCAGTGTGAACACGTGGGCGCGCTTCCACGAGTTGAGCTTGGCCTCGGGGAAGATGCCCTGAGCGTTTGGTCCCCTCTCCGTCTCCATGCACACGTAGCATCGATGGTCACCCGAGTTGGGTGCGGAGTAGTTGCACCACGGGCGCGGGCAACACCAGTACTCCTTGTCGGCACGGTCTCCCGCGTACATTGGCTCGTCCGTGGGTTCGTCTGCTTCAGAATCCGTTTGGTACGCAACGCTTTGGTAGGCGGAATTTTGGTAGGCCGAATCCACGCAATAATTCTCTCGATGCGAAATCTCCAAATCCCTCACGCAACTACCAGGCAGCTCGTCTTCCCCCTGCCATCCTCTCGTGGACATGTCACCAATGGGTTTACGCACCTGCTCGCGGATGCGTCCCCGGCGCGCCTCGTTTGTTTGTTCTTCATGTAAAAAAAAATTCCAATCACCGTCCCTCGGAGGAGTCCCCTCGCCCTGCGTTTCACACCCGAGTTATTTTTTCGGGCAGCAGTCTGCAAGTGTCCCACCACCATGCAAGAGGCCCAAAGGAGGTATGCCGAGAAGATTCAGCGGGAGAACCCGAGGGCGGAGGTAATGGAGGTGACTCACGAGTTCAAACATGAGCCGTGGAAGGCCTATGACCTGACTGTGATCTTCGACGACATTGTGCGTCGGATCTTCTCCGACTTCCAACCCGACCAAGCAGACTTCGTCGTTCGGAAGAGTCTGCTGCAGACACCCTCCATCCTGTGTTTCCAGAGAGATCACCCACGTCTCTACTACGTCGTGACGGATCGCTCCCTCATGGCGAATGCGACGTACCGCTCCACGCTGTCACAAATGCTCCGGGTGCGGAAGGAAATCGAGGCCGGTCGGCTACCGGACGACGAGCGGGGTGAGGCGGCCGGTGTGGAGGCGATCGTGTCGTCCCTTTTGCCGTCGCAGAAAACGGTTGAGGCGCGTGGCAGCAAGGCCTCGGGGCCGGGGGACACGCCCTCGCTCGAATCACCGCTCGTCGAAGACGAGCCGAAGGGGGTGGACACACAGGATTGAGGCAGTCCTCTCCCTGGCGTGCCGTTCCGAACCTAGACGCCTACTCACACGGGACACAGGTCATGAGTCTCGGTGGGATGAGCAGGTACTCCATCACCTTCGTAGGTGTGGGGTTGAGGATGAAACTCCCGTTCCAGTACAGGGTGCGATGGAAAGTCACCCTGACGACGGGGAGCCCCCCCCGAGAATGACGAAGCACTTCGCCCATGAAACGCTCGTGATTGGCTCGGATACAGGCTCGCTTGTGCTCCCACGAGAACTCCACAATCACGTTGGGTGTTGCCATAGAGAAGCAGGACCAGTCAAAGATCAGTACTGTGGATGTGTAGGGCGACCTCGTGTCGTGGAGCACCTCGTCCGCCACCCCGCTGTGGATAAACGTGGCGAAGAGTCGCCACAGTTCGTTCCGGACCCACAGGTCCCTCAGCGGGAGCGGCGAGATGGTCAGTGGCCTGTTCTCGGACCCATCACCGGTCAGTGCAGCTACGAGTGCGTGGATCTCGGCTCCTCCGAGGTGTGATGCAATCGCGAGCACAATGTCATCGGGGAGATCACGCCACCTGATGTTCCTTCGCCATCTGGCGTAGCGCTCCACGGTATGCCAGTGGACCATCGTCAGTTTTTTCTAACCCCAATCAGCTTGAATGTGTGGGCGTCGGTTTTCTCCAATCGCCCCGCCAACTCTCTACCCCCACCCTCCCCCCCTCCCCTCCTCACCCCTTTTCCTCCCCCCCGATGGTCCCGAAGATGCGTTCGGGTCTCGCGGGGGAAGTGTCCGATGACCCGAGGATGGAACAGACGATGGAAACTGTCACTGCACTCTTGAGGCTCTTCTGCAAGAGGAGCGTCGAGGTCGCAGGGTCGTACGCTCTGGGGAATGGCAGGCGCGTCGTAACGGAGCGCGACATGCGATGCAGCCTGCAGTATGTCGCGCGAACCTTTTTCAGTGCCCCTGATCTCGAGTCCGATGTTGAAAGGGAACTAGGGGCGATGGCAGAGGAGGAGGGGTCGGAGGGGGAGGAGGGGTCGGAGGGGGAGGAGGGGTCGCAGGGGGAGGAGGGGGAGGAGGGGTCGCAGGGGGAGGAGGGGTCGGAGGGGTCGGAGGGGTCTCCGCCTAGTCCGCGATACAGGCAACTATCAAGGAACGTGGACTTGGTGGTAGAGAACTGGCATCTCTGGAACCCCGAAGACCCCGTCGAGTGTCTCATCAAGAGAGCAGTCGACAAGACTAGTGTATGACGTTTTTTTTTTTATTAACAATCGAGAGAAGACAACCAACGGAGGACTCCCCGACCCCAGAGCCGACACATGGCGTCGACATCGTCGTCACTGGGTTTCCGCAGAGAGATGGCACTACACACACGTGACCGTCGACCGACAGACTCGGGCCCGGTCGTGAAGGACGTTCAGTGCAGTGGTCCGTCGCAGGTGCAGGGCACGACGACCTGGGAGCGAGGGCGTGTTGTGTGTTGGGCATTGGCGACTCTCATCGGCGTCGTGACCTTCATCGTCCCAATTCACTCACTTGAGGCTACCACGTCCCTTGACGTCCGAAACGACACGCTCCCCCCCCCTCGGCCGACGGAGTTTGTGAGTGAGGCCGTGGCCTCCCTGTTCGTGCGAATCATTTCCGTGTTTACGCTTCTTGTCACGGCGTCTATTCCCTGTGGAGACCAGGTTTCGAGGTGTCTGTCCTGTTTTTCAATGTTGATCGCGACGATCCTGTTTATCACAATCGTCGCGGACGACGATGGCGTCCTCCTCGAAGCGTGGTTCAGCGTGCTTTTCCTCCTGTTCGGACTCATCATCCCGTTTGTAAGTCTGCTTGTGGAGACGGTGCAGAAGGCTGACTCCCCGTCTCGTTAACAACCCGTGGTTTGGTACGCGAGTGGTGGTCGTTTTTCGTGCGTGGTCATTTCAGCCGTGGCGTTGCGTGGAGAATTACCAAATATTGTTTTTTTTGTGCGTGGAAACCAAGACTTGCAAGTACCAAAATCTACCAAGCCCCGAAGCTCGCACCCACGAAGGCGTCGACACGAGCGATGTCGGCCTTGTCGCAAGCAAAGACGCCTACCACGCCGCCTGGTCACCTGGGGGTGATCCTCCGCCTGATCAGGGGTGCGTCGCACGAGTGCAAGGCGGTGGAGGATCGAGCCTTGCTCAAGAAGGTGGTGACGACACTGTGGTCGGAGTCGTCGTTGTCCTCCGTGGAGGTGTTTCGTTGTCTGGTCAATTCGCTCCCGTCGCAGATGCGGCGTGTCGTGCAGACAATGAAGCAGGAGCGGATGTGGGGGGCGAGACAATGGGTCGTCATCAGCCTGAAGGGAGATGTCCGAGAGGGGCAACAGGGCATAATCACAAAGGTGACCCCAGGGAGCGGTGTCCACGTCAAATTCTCGAATGGTGAGATCGAGGGGTTCAAGTTCAAAAGCGTGAGGCTCTCGTTGCCAACGTTGGCGCCGCCGCCGCCGCCGCCGCCGCCGCCGCCGCCACCGCCGCCGCCGCCGCCGCCGCCGCCGCACCGGGCCGCGTCTTCGTTGAAGCGGAAGCGGGAGATCGGCTGCGATCCCATCCCCCGGGACACTCTCGATTGCAACGTCGAGTCGTTCAAGGCGGGTGTGGAGCATGGTGCCAAGATCGCGAGGCAGCAGCGTCAGGAGGTCTTCCCGACGATCCGCAACAAGATCATGGGCCTCCTCAGCAACAATGTCGACTCCGAGTTGGAGAAGCACGTGAAAATGCAGATTCTCCTCGATGCATTTGAGTAGGGGGCCGTTGTGGGGAGCACGCGACGCACCTTTTTGCGCCCGTGTGTGGGGGGAACGTGGGACATGTGGGGGAGGAGGGGGTCGGGGCGAGGGGAGGAGTAGAGGGTGCGGAGGTGTAAAGTCGTTTCGCGGATTGCACATATTTTTAATACAGAGGAAAGACAAAGGCAAAAAAAAGTCAAAACTCTCTGAAAATGTCGACTGAATGTGCAAACAAGAAGAGGGCAATCCTCTACTTCGTATTGGGTGCGGCTCTTTACACGATCATGGTGTCGCAAAGGGGGATGCACGGCAGTGTAGAACACTTTGTCTGGGGCGGGACGAACACAGACGACGCAGCTCCGTACTCTGCGGACGAAGTGCTGACCGTGACGGAAGCTGGTGAGATAGTCAAGGGTCGGAGGGTATCTGTGCTTGAGGCGCGCATCACTCAGCTCGAGCAGGACATCGCGGACCTCAAGGCTTTCAATACACAGAACAAGGGTGGGTACGCCGTCCTGGATGCCCCGGCCACCTTCACAACCGTGACGACGAACATCCTCCGAGGCGCCGCTGGGAGGGTGTCGATCAACTCTCACGTCGACATTCCGGACAAGACGCATCTTCAGTTGGGGGCGGGGAGCAACATCGTGATGGGGGTTTTGAATTCCAAGGCGGCGGGGAAAATCCTGTTGAATGCAGGTGCAGGGAATTGGGCAGGGAATTTTGAAACTATACGTTTCGGGGGCATTGACTTCTACGAAAATAACGGAAGTGTGGGGTTGGGCGCACTGGCATGGCGCAAGGCAGTCCACGAGGAGGGGAAGTACGCCATAAAAACAGACAACAACAAAGCCCTCGACCACAATGGAAACACAGACGATTTCAAAGCCAACAACAGAGGCCAGGGGAAGTTCAAGATGACCTTCGAGAAATCGGGGTAGCACCCACGTCAAAACTCCCCATCCCCGTCCCCGTCCCCACCCCCATCCCCCTCCCCCCCTCCCCACCCTAGTCGTCAAACTCGAAGCGCACGGCGATGTTCATGGCCTGCAGCTCCTGGAGCATGAGTCGGAAGGCAAAGGGCGTGTGCATCTCGCGCACATTGTCGCCGCTGTTGCAGTTCTTGCAGAAGCTCCTCTTGTGACGGACGTGCGTCCCCGTGGCGGCCGGCTGCGCGGGCAGGCCACATGTCCCACAGACGGTCAGGTTGGAGGGGTCGGAGTTGTCGAGGAGACGGTCCTTGAGGAACTCGGCACAACCATGGGAGATGAGCGTGTCCCGCTCCATCTCTCCGAAGCGGAGCCCCCCGTCTCGCGCCCTGCCTTCCGTCGGTTGACGAGAGAGCATGTGGACGGGCCCCCTGGAACGCGCGTGGTCCTTGTCGCTCGCCATGTGACGCAGGCGCTGGTAGTACGTGGGTCCCATGAAGATCTCCGACTCGAAGGCCTCGCCCGTGAAGCCGTTGTACAGTTTGCTCTTCCCGAAGCGGTTGTACCCCTTCTGTTCGAGCTGGTCGCACAGATACTCGAGTGACATCCCTTGGAACATCGTCCCGTCGCCGCGTTCCCCCGTCAGGGTGCAAAGGATGGCGAGAAGACATTCGGCAAGCTGCCCGATGGTCATCCGACTGGGGATGGCATGGGGGTTTACGATGATGTCCGGGACGATGCCGTCCTCCGTAAAGGGCATGTCCTCCTGGGCGAGCGTGATGCCAATGACACCCTTCTGTCCCATCCGGCTCGACAGCTTGTCGCCAACCATCGGTGTGCGAGTCTTCCGAAGCTTCACCTTCACCATGTTCGTCCCGTCGCTCTTGACTACCTTCAGCACCGCGTCGACGATCCCATCGTCATGGCGCAGCTCCGTCGACTTGTCCCTCTTCAGCACCCTCCTCGCACCCTCGCCCAGCTCCGTCGTCGTCACGGTCTTGGCCATGAGAATGTCTCCTGGGTGCACGTGGGTGCCGACGGCCACGATGCCCCCCCCGTCGAGGTGCTCGTAATTGGCGTCTCGTTTCCCGGCAATGTCCGAGAGGTTGCCGACGTTCTCGAAGCGCTCCGCGTCGGTGCCTCCGTTCTGCCGCTCCTCGTCGCGGTAGGTTTGCAGCTTGACGCTACGGAAAATGCCCCGGTCGAGCGCGCTCTGGTTGATGATGACGGAGTCCTCCTGATTCTGCCCCGTGTAACACATGATGGCGACGATGGCGTTCACGCCGGCGGGGGCGTCGCTCACGCCCACGAGCGAATCCAGACGAGTCGTGACGAGCGGCTTCTGCGGGCACACCATGGTGTGCGCGATGGTGTCCATGCGGATTGGGTAGTTGAGGGTGTACACGCCCAGGGCCTGCTTCATCATCGCCGACTGGTACGTGTTGCGAGGGCTCTGGTTGAACTCGGCAAACGGGATGCACCCGCCGCAGAGCCCCGCGATCAGAGACGGGTCCAGCTCGCAGTGAGTGTAACCCCCCCACCCATCGGTGGGTTCGGCGAGGGGAGAGAGAGCCACCCGAAGGGCAGCCTCCTCCTGCTTGTCTATGTACTCGAAGACACCCTCTCGGAAGAGGTGATCGATGAGGTTGCCATGTGGCACATCGCGGATCATCCCGGGGAGGGAGCGGAGACCCTCGACCCTGAGCAGGGGGCGCATGAGGCACCCCGCGTCGGTGTCCACGAAGAGATGACCATCGGCATAAGCCACCGTGGTGTCGAAGGGTATCGCGCACATTCGGCGCAAGTGCCGCATGTGTGCGGCGAGCGCCTCGACACGCCCCTGCTCAACGTACTGGTAGAGGCACCCGTTCACAAGCACCGGTATCCCGGAGCGTCGCACGGAGGGCGGGCATTCCAGTGCCTTGTAGATCCCGTCCATGGTCGTCTCCGCGTGGTCGAGCTGCTCGCAGATGTACGAGGAGAAGGTCCCGACTCGCACGTGTGTGACCGCGGCCAGCGACTTTGTGAGTCCGCACCCGGCCCCCTCTGGCGTGTCCATCGGGCAGATGAGACCCCACGACGTGTGATGGAGCTGCCTGGGTTTGGGGTTCTTCGTCTCTCGGGCGACGGGCGTCGAGATCTTCCTGAGCAGCGACAGAGTCGACGTGGCCGTCATGCGAGAAAGCTGCTGTGCAACTCCGTTCTGGGCCGTGTTCCCCCGCGTCGACATGATCCCCCAGTTCCCACTCGCCAGGGCATATCGAAAGGCCTGTGTGATCTTCTTCCCCGCGACCAGATTCCCCACGTTTGTGTACCTCAGTCGGTTCGCCTCCGCGGCCCGACTGATCGTCATACCCAGCGTCTTGTGAACGCCGCGGAACACTTGGCGGAACAGCAGCCCAAACTGTGTCCCCGCACAGTCCACGCGCTTCGCCGCGAAGTGGTCCCGGTCGTCGCACTGCAAGTCTCCGGTGTACACGCGCATGAGTTTCCTCACCATCAGTCCGAGGTAGAGAGCCTTCGCCCTTATGATCTCCGGTGTGCGCGAGAGGCCTTGGTGCGGCAGCACCTCGCAGTTCAGGATGTGGTTGATGTACCTCTGCCGTCTCTCGCGCGTCACCTCCTTGGTCCCCTCCCTGCCTATGAACTCGTACAGGCTTTCGACGTCCATGTCCGCCGTGTTGTCGTTGTCCAGGATGGCCGTGAGCATCGGACTCTCCTTGGCCTCCTCGTCCCCCACGATGACCTGCATGGCATCGTGTCTGCTCTCCACGCCGAGTAGCCGGAAGAGGGCGATGATCGGCACGCTCATGGTGATGAACGGCAGGGTGACCACCATCTCGGGTGTGGCCCCCTTTTTCGAGTTGGTGATGTAGACGTAGAGACTCGACGTGCTCCGCAGCTTCTTCTCGTGGCAGCTCCGCATCTCGCACTGCATCGCGAAACGCGACGGCTGCCGCACGGGGAAGACGTACGGCGTGTTGTGGTGCAGCTTCTCCTGGGCAACGACCACCTTTTCGGCCCCGGAGACGACAAAGTACCCCCCCTGGTCCAACCGACACTCCATGTTGCTCTCCTTGTGCTGCGTGTGGCAGCACAGCGACCCCAGCATGACCGGGATGCGACACAGGCACGTCTCCCGGAACAGACGCCGCTCCACCCGTCGGCCGTCGATGAATATGTCGTGCACGACGTCGACCAGCACGGCCGACGCATACGTCAGCCCTTTCAGCCGCGCCATGTGGGGGTCGAGATCTCGTTCGCTCCCGTCGACGTCGGATGTGGTGGGGCGCTGCACCGACACGTTGCACATGGAGACGACGTGCTCCTCCCTCCCCTCATCCTGCAGGACCCTGATCTCCGCACTCTCGTGGATGATGTGGGGTAGGAGCGTGGTTATGAACGAGTTGAAGCTCTCGAGCTGGTGTCGGACGAACCCGTACTTTTTGAAATATGTGTTTATCACGTACCATATCTCGTTTTGTGTCGGGAGCCTCCCCTCCCCCCCCTCCTCGCCCCCCTCGCTCGAGCGCGTCATCTTCTCTTGCCCCAAGGCGGCCGCAGACATAACCCCCACGGGCCGCGCACCCCCGACACACTCAACAGACGCCGACACTCTGATCCCCCTCACACATCGCGTCGACGTCATGGACCGAGGGGAGGTCCGTGTTGCTCGCACGCTGCCGCTCCAGATGGTCCCACTTCGCCATACACAAGGCCTCGGGGTTCAAGCCTCGGCAGACGACCCCGTCGACGACGACACACCCGGCTCGATCCGTCGCGAACCCAACCAGGTCGATCCACCTGTGTCGCAGCGGCTCTTGGAGCGTCTCGGCCTGGTGCCAGCCCCCGTCGAAGAGCACGACCTGCGGCCCGGCGCACTGCAGACCGAACACTTGGAAGAGGTCCACCTCGGGCAGAGATTCCCTGTGGACGTCCAAGACGACCAAAACATGGTCCTCGCCTCGCGGGTCATGAAGCACGTCACCGACCCGGATCAGGTCGACTGCCTTGAGGACGAGGATCCCTTGCACGACGCACTCGACGAGAGAGCCGCTTCGCACGCACGCCATGTGGCGCTCGGTCGTGTGTGGTACACCTGCTGAGTTTGGTACACGGAGACATCACGCACAGTCACGCCTCTCCTTGCGTGCGGGTTCCGGCAGTGACTTCCAGGGAAGTCACGAAAGAGTTTTTTTTCGGTCGTGTGGAGGGGGGAGAGGGGGGGAAGTCCATAGGCTGTGATTTTTTTTCCCCAGTCGTTATCACAACCATTGGTCCACATGCGCGACGGCGCGTTTCACTCGTCGCCCCTTAAGGCACAAAAAGCCAAGCCACAACAAGCCGAGCCACGCGACTACGAGGTGAAGCACAGCTCAGAAAGTGTAACCCCTCCCCAGGAAGGCATTCTCGAGACGAAGGGTTTGCATAGTTGTGAAAATACTCACTCAAATTACGTTCTGATTCCCAAAACACATTTTGAACATCTGGAAGGAATTATTGCCTGGGAACGTGCCTTCTTGTATGCGTTCAAGGGTGCCCCAACCGTAGACGACGTTTTACCAATGCTCCAGAACATCGTCAAGGGAACGTTGAGGGAAGAATTTGAAACAAAAGCAAGAACACCTTACATTGCATTGGCGTTGACAAAGAGCAACAAACCTTACATGCTATTGGCAGTGGAGGAGGATAAGAACACTAATATGGTATGGCAGGCTTACATTCACCGTTTTCATTACACCATCGAAGCCCCCAGGGGGACTGCGCAGGATATGCACCGTGCGGTATGGTTTATGCTGGATCCAAAAGCAGCGTTCTTACAGACACCAGGTGGAGGGGACTACTTGTACTCTCCGTCGTACATGCAGACAAAGTTAGAAGAGATGGTGGAATGGGAAGAAGATGTCAACTTTTCTCTACTCGAGTCTGTAGCAGGCGCCGTCTTGTTTCAATCGCCAGAATATCAGGCCACGAGGCCTCCTGCAGGCTTTAACCTTGCAGGCTTTAAGTCGAAGGATGTCGAATCGATAACGGTTATCAATTTCAAATTTATGCAACCGAAGTTTCACTTCACATGGAACAAGGAAAGTTTGAAAGTTGATGGGAAAAGCTTCGATGATCAAATAGAAGTTTATAAACAAAGGTCAAACATTACACGATTCGTAGAACTCAGGTACCGTACGGACTTGTCGACGAAGCTTGGTGAGATTGGTGTTCACAAAGTTAATAATGATGGCAAACAACTCATTACACTGAAAGATTCTGGAGGAAAGAGTTTGACCCTCATCATAAGGGGAAAACGTGTAGTTTCCTATCTCGTTAACGACGAAGAAGGGGAACTATTAAAAAATACAAAACGCAATCCTTATGCCATAGTTACGGCCTTCTTAGGAGGCAGAAGTATCCAAGATGCCATCTTGGAGCTCACTAAACCCTTGGATGTCTACATTGAATGAGGAAGCGTGAAGAGACGAGGCGCACGCACGCCAGGTGGCGCTCGGTCGTGTGTGGTACACCTGCTGAGTTTGGTACACGGAGACATCACGCACAGTCACGCCTCTCCTTGCGTGAATCGTCCCCCTTGTACCAAAAAGAAGTTCTGCGAGAGAGGGGAGGGGGGGTAAAACCAGCCACAGAACACGGCAGAACACGGGGTTTGCATGCTTAGACAGTCCCCGTGTTCTGTCGCTCGCGGCAGAACACGGTCTTCGCGACTGCCTCTGCCGCTGTCTCGGTGATCGGTGGGTCCGGGTGTCGCGGGAAGGGGCGTCGGTTGGGGAGGGAGGGAGCAGAGGAAGAACTCACCGTGTGGTCCACCGACTGTCCCCTCCCCGCAGGTCGAGGCCGAGGCCGAGGCCGAGGCCGAGGCCGAGGGCCTCGCCTTCGCCTTCCTGCACACGGTCGGGCCCCTTGGTCTGTGGGGGAGAGACTCTTTGAGGTGCGCGGATTATCCTCCACCCCCTTCTTCGCGCGAAGAGAAAGATGGGCGAGACAATATGAAGGAGCGAGGTGCCCCGCGGGGGCGAGGGAGGGTGCGGCCTCAGTGCGGCCTCTCCGCCGCCCCACGCCTCTCCCCGGAGGTGCGTCCGTCTCCTTCCCTTTGCACACGCCGCCGCCGCCGCCACGACACTGCGCTCACGGGAGGAGCTACTGTCCAGGGAAAAAAGGACCGAGGAGCGAGGGCCGAGGGGCGAGGTTGACAGCGGCCGCGCGTTGCGGGTCCGCGACTCTCTCCGGGTCCGGCACCGGCCCCGTCCCCTTTCTTCCGACACGCCGCCGTCCCCTTGCGACACTGCGTCGCGCGATGGCCGTTTTTCTGTCGAGGAAAAAGTACCGAGGACCGAGGCCCGAGGGTTGACAGCGGCCGCGCACGTCGCTCGCGTCCGCGACTCTCTTTGGACTGGCGACGGAGGGGGACGCCCGCACGTGCCGCTCGCTTCCCCTCCCTCAGTGCAATGTCGGCGGGCCCGTCACCGCATCTCCTCTTCACAAAAAATGATTTACCCGCGGTTGAGTGGGAGAGGGAGGAACCATCCAGAGCTGCAGTGTACCTTTGAGTGTCTTTGACCGCACGAGGAATAATTTGAATGAGATTGCATTAAAAAATATGAACCTTGGGGGGTCGTAAAATTGCTGCGGTTGCTGCGGCTGTTGTGGCTGTACTGCTTAGTGCAGACTCGGCACCTCTCTACGGGACACCCTACTTTGGACAAGTTGTGCGCGGAGGCTTGACGTGCAATGAGCTATTGTGAGTGTACCAAGACTTCACCTGATTTTGACGAGCATGCTTGTGGAGTCGTCGTCAAACATGCAAAAACATTTCTTATCGTCCCACTCCCAAAAGCTGTACTTGTGACCCGCGTCATCTTGGTGACAGAACGCCTCACACTCGGTGGACGACGTTAGGTTGGTCACATGAAAGGTACTATCATGGGGGAGCGGCAGTCGCGTCGGGCCCGAGCCCCCCTCCATCGGTCCCGTGTCCCCCTTCGGTCCCATGCCACCTCTCGGTCCCGTGTCCCCCTTCGGTCCCGTGTCCCCCTTCGGTCCCGTGTCCCCCTTCGGTCCCGTGTCCCCGGGCACACCCATCGGTCCCATGCCACCTCTCGGTCCCGTGTCCCCGGGCACACCACCCATCGAGGGCGCATGTTCCCTGTCGAGGCATACGCGAGTGGACACGTTTTTGCAGAAGAAACTTCCGAGGAGGGCGCACCGTCGCTCGTACTGTTTCACGCAGGGAGGGGGGGCCATGCGCGCAAGAAGTCTTTTGTCATGCGTTACTGTGATCCATTTTTTTTCAGGAGTGACGAGACACCCGACGGGAGCTAGCGTCACGCGCTACGGGAGCTTCGTGAAGACAGCGTCCTCTTCCCCGCTCCCCGTCCTCCCCTCACGCTCCGGGCGTCAGAGTGGGCGCGCGCGGCCGATGCCCCCGCCGCCCCACCCTCCCGCACCACCTGCTACTGCGCTCCCCAAAAGGGAAGCTTCTCAGGCAGGTCTTTGAGATTAGACGCAGCGACAGAAGGCATGGCAACTCAAGTTGACGCGGATGCATCGTCACTTTCGTTACCTTCAACGACGAAGGGTCCGTGGGTGCATACACCCACGGATTTGCAAAACGGATTCGAGTGTGGCAACGATGTTGGCAAATGGCTTCTCTACTACGACAATGACGAGATGGATACCGCCTGGACGCGTGCGGTCCGTGCATACAACGAAGGGACACTGGTTGGTGTCCTTGGTATGAAAGCCAGTACGATCCAATGTAACAACCCACGCGCATCTACAACAACGGAAGGGGTCATAATATTTTACTGCCAGAACTCTGGAGATGAAGTGCACGTAATGCACGCCGGTCAAATCATCACACAAGTTCTCGGCTATCGCCGTAGACCCTCGATCTACACACCATACGTCTACTACAAAACTGACACGCAGACCAGGGTGGGCACTGCTGCAACTGGTGTGAAGAAGAACTACACATACCGCCTCTCCGTACCAACCCGCAACCAACAGGAGGCATACGCCCAGTGACTTGACGGGGAACATGCGCCCTCTGACATGGGACCGAAGGGGGACACGGAACCGAGGGGGGACCTGAACGAGGAGAGTGTCGTCTCCATGTGGGGGTTTGGTACGTCTGTTTCACTCCACGAATTCCAATTCTCGATCCAGTGCCACCTCAACGGCGAATACCACGTCATCCCACAGAGAATCGTCTCGTTCCACCCAATGCATCTTAATCTCGTTCCCAAAAGATTCTATCAGGACTCCGTCCATGACATCATACAGGCGCATGTATGCCTCAATCTGGATGCGTTCATACCTGGGAACTGTTTCAAAGATGCGATTTCGTCTTCTCTTGATCTCCACCACGTACTTCCCCTTATCGATTGCATCAGCGACACCGCGCACGAACACCTTTCCTCCGGAATGCTTTCCGATTTCTCCTTGTATCATGCTCGCCGGACAGGCATTCGCCAGGTGTTCGTCCAGCTGCTTTGCTCGTTCGAGTATGCTGCTCTCGTCAACGGTTCCCAATGCCATACGGACATGCTGTTCGCCCAGGTCTCGAAGAGGAGATGGCAACGTGGGTGCATCCTCACCCCCACCTTTCGCAACATCCATAGCCCGGCGCTCCACGCTCTTCACAATGCTTCTCTTCATGGTGGGCAGTTCCTCTCGTTTGATGTTATCATGCCTCACTTCGGCCTCGTTGATCCTTTCGATGTTCCCGCTTTCCGTTGCAGTTTCCAACTCCCGCTGGGCGAGCTTGATCTTTCGACACGATGATCCGGCCACACCCAACTCCTCGGCACATGACATTACTTCACCTTCACTTGTACCTCGAAGGCTGGCCTCGCATTTCGTCTCCAACCGCTTACGTTTCCCGTGTTTCACAAACGCAATCACTTCCGCGAGTGCGTCCTCTTGAGTTCGGAACTCGTGCATCCCGGCGAGTGCAGCGATTTCGCTCGCTCGGACGACGATGTTTGGCATGTGAAGGATTGTCTTGTAACTTGTGAACAAGGCTGAAGAAAAGGATTCTGCGACTGAATAGTTTGATCCTCCCGCGAACGTGCCGTCCACAGACGAGGGGACGAAAATCAGCGCGGGTGGGGAAACCGCAGGTGTCCGCACGTGGACATGCAGAATGTCATGACGACCACGTGCAGCGTCCCGCTCCTTTGTAACGTGGCTGCCTGTTACATCGTCACAACCCTCACACCGCAGGGGTCGATGACTCGTAGTCGATTCCTCATGAGCGGCGTGGTCCACCTGTGTGGCAAGACACACTTCCTTGTGGTGCCCTCCAGCCTCGTTCGCGACGCCAACTCGCTCACCCTCTACCGCGAGATCTTTCGATTGGTGGAGAACGGCCACTCGCCCTCCGCGCCCTTTCTCGTTCTGCGGGCCGCTGCCCTCCCCCCCCCGGCGGTCGACGAGCGTGTCGCCGGCTGTTTCGCGACGGTGGATCGTTTCCTCAAACTCCACCCCGATTTTGGAGTCTTCTCGCTCGGGTCGTTCGCGCGCATGCGAAGGGTGGGTGCGACTGACATTTACCGCATGTGTGGCTCGATATGCATGAGCCACGCCCTTGTCTTTTCCCCCATGGGAGTGAGACTCCTCGACCTCCCACGGTCACTTCCATGCACGATCGAAGAGGCCCTCGACTCGGTCCCCGTCTACTCGCACCACGTCGGACTCATCGGGCGCAGCCTCGACTCCAGATCGCCCGTGCACCCGCACGTCCGACCCATCCTCACGAGCCGTCGCGGCTGGAGCGCGGCCTACCTTGCGTGTCGACACCCGGAGTGCGTGGCATTGGCAGTGGCACACCTTCTCGTGACCGCCATCATCCTCGTGTGCCTGCTCCTCGTGCATTGTCGTCGACACGCGTGGATGTAGAGGTGGAGGCGGCGCCTCCCGCACGCAAAAAAAAGAGAGAAGAAACAAGGCTGGACCGACTTGCCTCACCTCCCCCGTACCAATTGTCACGAGCCCACGACACACGATGAAAAAGGGCAGCATCCTCGTGCTCTGCGAAGACGACCGGGGCACCTCGTTCCTGCTCTTCGACGTTGCGAATCGCGTCGTGTACAATGACATAATCGAGCCGGATCGCGCGTGCGAGCTGTACGCACTGTTCCCGATCCGACTTACGATCACAAACGTCGAGTCGCACTCGACCCCCCGAGGGGAGGTCGTCTTCCGCCGCTTCCAGTCCGCGCGTGTCGGCGTGCTCCACGACAGGCAATGTGCCGTCGACTTTGGGGAGGAGGTCCTGACAAACGGGCCCTTCTCCCCGCTTCGGCACCTCAGGGTGAGAATGGAGGGCCTGCAACTCGCGAATGAGACGTGGAGGTCGTGGATATGAGAGGTGGGTGGCCGGCTGGTCACTCCGTATCGTCCGTACACATGCTGCTGTGCGCGTCACTGTCTCGCTCCGAGCTGGCCGTGTCACTCGCCGAGTAGTCCGAGTAGGACGACGACCCCTCGTCGTCCTCCTCCGGGTGGATGTTAGACTGTTCTGTCCTGGCATGTGCGACGAGTCGCCCTATTTGGTCGGTGAGCTCGGGGTTGTCCGCACCCCCCTCCATGACACGAGTAACCCAGGCGGTGTGATGTGCATCGGAAAGTAAATGCACTGGGAAGAGCTCTGAGACTCCCCGAAGCAGCCGGCCCATGTCGAAGGCGTTCCGCCTTACGGCGTGGCGCAGTGCCTCATCCCCGATCTGCGAATCACATCTCCGTCGGATGAGATCCAGGTGACTGTCGCTCGCCGCAATGATCTTTGCCGCGTCCTCCAGAAGGTCGAGCGCCTCGTTCCACAGGTGCAGATCGAGCCGTCGAGATTTGAAGGGGTGTTCCATTTTCGTGTACCGACGTCGCACACCCTCGCGCGAGCCCTTTGCTTGCTTCTCCTGACATCAAAAAACGAGTAGTACCACCTGACCGCGCACCGGGGGACACCGCTTGGAACGACCCAAACATGACTTTTATGCTCGAGACGCCCCCCCTCCCTTTCTCCCCTCCCTTTCTCACACCTCCCCGCGGCGGAGGGCTCGCGAGAGTGGGGGGTGGCTAAACCAGTGTACCCTCGTCCTCGTCCTCCCGCCTCACGTTCGTTTCGATCACACTCCGAATCGCGTGGAACATTACAACCTCGCCACCCAGCGAATCGTCACACGCGTCGATGGCGATGTCGCGTTCCTCCCCCTGCACGTTCTCCTGCACGCTCTTCAGGTCGAAGCCGTGTTCCCGGGCCATCGACAGTCCTCTGAAGAGAATGCCCCGCGCGGCGTGGCAGGTCTCCTCGAAGCTGTTCATGAGAGCGTCCGCCCGTGGGTGGGCAGAGATGCGTGCGATCAGGTCCTCGGTGTTTTCTGCCTCGGAGGCCATGTCCCGGAGTACACGAGACATCTCTCGACGACGGGGAGGGGGGGGGTCGGAGGGTCGGAGGGTCGG
>Ga0209713_10000210_pt1 | contig 32999 bp, 32 predicted proteins | sample ArcOceMetagenome_3_FD_187444 | JGI IMG/M metagenome (GOLD analysis project Ga0209713, IMG submission 187444) | Marine eukaryotic phytoplankton communities from Arctic Ocean - Arctic Ocean- Svalbard ARC20M Metagenome (SPAdes) (version 2) | ecosystem: Environmental > Aquatic > Marine > Oceanic...
TAAAATTCAATAAATAGAATCGTTGGCTATCAAAAAAAAAGATCCTTTCCTTTGGGAAGTTGGGTATGGGATTTTCATCCTTAGTCTTGCTTCTTTTTTCTTGTCTCTAATTTCTTATTCTCAACATCTATCATCCAAAATCTTACATCTACCATCTTTTTTAGTAGTTTTGCACACTCAAAAATGACGAACCAAACATGAAAAAGCATTTAAATCTATTTGATTTATCACAAAAGGTAAATTACAAAACAGAAATATTAGCAGGATTAACAGTTGCAATGACAATGATTCCTGAATCTTTGATGTTTGCAATTTTAGCTGGATTTCCTCCTCTGGTAGGATTGTATGGAGCATTTATTATGGGATTGGTTACCGCAATTTTTGGAGGTCGTCCAGGATTAATTTCGGGTGGAGCAGGAGCAACAGTTGTAGTTGTAATGGCATTAATGATAAGAGCAGATGGATTAGAATATGTATTCGCAGCAGTCATATTAGCTGGGGTGATACAGCTTATAGTTGGGTTATTAAAACTAGGTAAATTTATTCGATTAGTTCCTCAGCCAGTAATGTTTGGATTTGTAAATGGATTGGCTATTATCATTTTTATGGCTCAAATGAAACAATTTGAAATTGGAGCAGGAGAAGCTGCTACATGGATTTCTGGAACGCCATTATATACCATGTTAGGATTAGTTGTGTTTACAGTGGCAATAATCATAATTTTCCCAAAAATAACAAAAGCAGTACCCGCTTCATTGGTTGCAATTATTGTCGTGTTTATTGTGGTTTATGTATTCAATATAGAAACCAAACAAGTAGTAGACATAGCTTCTGTAAGTGGTTCTTTACCTCCATTTCACATACCTCAAGTACCATTTACTTGGGAAACTTTAACAATTATATTCCCATTTGGGTTAACCATGGCAGCCGTAGGACTTACCGAAGGTTTGCTTACGCTTAACTTGGTAGATGAGATTACAGAGACAAAAGGAAACAGTAACAGAGAATGTTTGGCTCAAGGGAGTGCCAATATATTGAATGGATTCTTTTATGGAATGGGAGGATGTCCAATGATTGCACAAACTTTAGTTAATTTATCGGCAGGTTCTAGAGCGCGATTATCAGGGATAATTGCAGCACTTACAATTCTTCTTATTATTCTGTTTGGAGCGCCAGTGATTGAGCTAGTTCCTATTGCTGCCTTGGTAGGAGTTATGGTGATGGTTGCAATTGGTACCTTTGAGTGGGCAAGTTTCAAAGCTTTGAGAAGAATGCCAAGGTCAGATATTTTTGTTATGATTTTGGTTACTTTAATTACCGTGGTCTTGCATAATTTAGCTTTAGCAGTATTAATAGGAGTAATCATTTCTGCCTTAGTATTTGCTTGGGAAAGTGCAAAAAGAATTAGAGCAAGAAAATACATAGATGAAGAAGGAGTGAAGCATTATGAAATTTACGGACCTTTGTTTTTTGGTTCTATAACAGCTTTTAACGATAAATTTGATGTGGCAAACGATCCAGAAGAAGTGATTATTGATTTTGAAGAAAGTAGAGTGTCTGATATGTCGGCAATTGAAGCTTTAAATAAATTGACAGAAAAATATTTACAGTCTGGGAAGAAATTACATTTAAAACATTTATCTAAAGATTGTATTCAATTATTAGAAAATGCAGATAAAGTAATTGACGTTAATGTAATGGAAGATCCTACGTATAGAGTAGTGGTGGATAAAGTAGATTAATTTTTTTTAAGCCAACTAAATCAATCACTTTAACGTATAAAATATAGAAGAGCAAAAATCAGAAAAGATGAAATTGAAATTATTAGCAGCAGCACTTGTATTTTTTAGTGTATTATCAGGATGTAAAAAAGTAAATAAATTGACTCAATTCACTATTGAATATGATGAATCAGTAGTAATTCAATCTTCAACTGGAATAGCCTTGCCGTTTGATCTGTTAACTCCAGATATTGAAACCAATTCATCTTCCAAGTTTGAATCGAATGACACAAGAAAAGACAAAATTCAGGAAATTAAATTAACGAAACTTAATTTGAATCTTACCTCTCCTTCTTCAGGAGATTTAACATTTTTGAAATCGATTGATGTATTCATTAGTGCAGACGGATTGGATGAAGTTAGGTTAGCTTGGATATCTAATGTATCAGAGTCGGTAGGGAAATTTTTAGAATTATCTGTCGAAGATTTTGATTTTAAGGAATACATCAAGAAAGATGATTTTAAATTGAGACTAAAGACTGTAACAGACAAAGCAATAACAAACGATCATGAGCTAGCTATTCACTCTGAGTTTTTTGTAGATGCAGAAATTTTAGGTCTATAGGTTAGTTCAAATTTTTTTAAAACCACCCCTGCAGATTGACATTTAGCGATAGCGTAATGGCAATCGGTTTATTACTACAAACTTAATTAAATAAATTCAATCTTTAATAAACTCCGAAAACACATCTATCCAATCTACGACTTTCATTGTTAGATAGTAAGTCGAGTTTTTCTTAATAGTTTGTTTTTCGCCTTGAACCATTTACAAAGTTAACTATTTTGTTGGCTCTGTGATGTTAGCTCTGCTTTCCGCAGCAGTACAACTGCTTCGGAGCGGGGAGAAAATAAAAGGCAATGAGCCTACGAAATTGGATTTTACTTTTTTGTGAAGCAGTGGGAGTGAAGAGAATACCATATAATCCTTTCATAGAATCATTCACATTGCCTACTCACGTTTATCTTACTAAACCGATTGCCATTACCGCTAAAGCTCAAATGTCAATCTGCGGGGGCGAGGGCTCATTGAGTGAAGCGAAATGAATTTGTGGGTAGGCTTTTCATCTTTCATTAACGTTCATTTTTATTCATGTTTTAATCCATAGAAATCGGGGGAAGTATAAATAAATTAGATAATTCTATTAATTTAAAAACATCATCAACTTTATTACCTTTGAGAGCATAGAAAGAATCAGTAAAATCATATCCTGTCATAAATATTATGTCTAATTCTAAAATGTAAAATTCAAAATGTTTTTCTTTTTCCAAGCTAGCTCTTATCAAATTAAAAAAGTCATTACTCTTGTTTATTTCTTCATGACTCTTATTTTCATTAATCAAAAATATACTGAACTTATTAAATATTTCTTCATAAAAAGAATAAAATTTGAAAGCTTGAGCTTGAAACTTAAAAGCATCAATTTTTTTGTTCTTGTGTAGATTTAACAATAATGGTTTCATATGCATTTCAAACTCATTACTATTCAACCATTTTTTAAAAATAGATATATTATAAACATCACAATATGTATGTATTAAGCTTATATTATCTCGGTTGTAAAAATCTATTTCTTCGAAAATTTGTTTAATTTTTTTCATAATTAATCTCCAATTATTTTACCAGTAGAATCTAAAGTGTAAATCCTCTTTCCTTGTTTATTGTGAAGTTTCCAAGCACTTCCTCCTCCTGAAGTTCTGTGTCCTCCATGCCCTCTTCCTCCTCCTCTTTCTGGGGAGATGTAATATCCTTTTGGATGCTTAAGTGCTCCTTTATTTCCTGGTATTGTAAAGCTTTTTTCTATATCAATCACATCTCCTACTTTTAATTTAGTAGGTGACATCTTCATCTTTACTTTTTTCCTTAAAATAAGAAAAGAAACTGCTTGTAATGTTGTAGATACTGTTAAGCCATTTTCTTTAAATTTATCTAATGATTCTTTAGTACCTCTGATTAGACCTAAGGGATCAACCATCATTTCCATACCTACAAGCAAATCTGCATCTGCATTTGAAGGTGCTGAAATTTCTGTAATTACTGCTAAGCCATTAATTGAAGATGATTTAAAATTATATCCTTCTTTTAGTAATTTTACTTTGAGATTTGATTGATTTTCTTTAAAATCATTATACTTCGTTGGATCAGAAGTGATTATTTTCTTCCCTGCATAAATAGTTTTTTTCTTATCAGAAATATTATTCCATTTTGCTAAATCGTTTACTGAAACTTTATATTGTTTTGCTATTCCTCCAAGAGTTTCTCCTTTTTTAATTTTATGTTCATTTGGTTTGTCAGGAACTCCCCCTTTCTCTTCACCATCAGCTCCACTTGGATCTGCAATTAAAATTGGATTATTATCAAAAGAATTATATGGGCTAAAATGATGATGAGTAACAGGATCAATAGAAGTCCATCTTGCAATACGAGGGTCGTACTGTCTAAATTGAGTTGTAAAACTATTTCCATCACCAGCAACTTCATTATCTTTTTCCATTCCATTAAATGAATAGCGGTATTTAGAATTACCAGTATACCTATTAGGCATGAGCATCCCAAAGGGATAGTAATCGGAGTAAGATATGACTTTATGAGTAGAGTAGTTCATTGTTTAGAATTAATTTCCCATCAAATTATCTTCCAAAAATTTCGTCATTTTATTAAACAAATGCAGTCTAGTTTTTCCGCCATAAATTCCGTGATTACGGTTAGGGTAAACAAACATATCAAACTCTTTGTTTTCTTTTACCAAGGCATTTACCATTTCGTAAGTGTTTTGAGGATGCACATTGTCATCTCCACCACCATGAACCAATAAGAAAGCTCCTTTTAGTTTAGAAACATGATTAATAGGGGAGTTTTCGTCATATCCATTTGCATTTTCTTGAGGAGTTCTCATGAAACGCTCTGTATAAATGTTGTCGTAATACCTCCAGTTGGTAACGGGAGCAACAGCAATTCCAGCTTTAAAATAATCAGCTCCTTTTGTCATACAAAGTGCAGCCATGTAACCTCCATAACTCCAGCCTTGTATTCCAATATTGTCTCCATCTACATAAGATAAGCTACCCAAGTATTTAGCAGCACCAATCAAATCTTCTGTTTCGTATTTTCCCAATTGTAAATAAGTAGAATGTTTAAAATCTCTTCCTCTAAACATAGTTCCTCTGGTTTCTACACACACCACCAAAAAACCTTTTTTTGCTAATAAATGGTGCCACATCATAGTTGCTCCACCCCAAGAATCTTTCACCACATTGTTTCCAGGACCGTTATAACCTGTCATAAAAACTGGGTATTCTTTGTTTTTATCAAAGTTTGGTGGTTTAATCATCCAAGCATTTAATTCTTGCCCTGAGTCTGTTTTTACAGTAAAAAACTCTTTGCCTGGCAACCTGTATTTCGTTAATCTATGCACTAATGCTTTATTGTCTTGTAGTATTTTTAATTGCTCTCCATTTGCTTTGTGCAATGAGATAAGAGAAGGTGTATTAGCATCCGTATGGTAATTGATGTAATATTTCATTCCTTTACTAAATGCGGTCGAGTTATTTCCTTTTCTTGTAGATAGGTTTTTCTTTCCTGTTCCATCAGTTTTTACCACATACAAATCTTGGTAAATGGCTCCATTTTCCGAAGACAAATAATAAACCAATCCGTTCTTCTCATCCACCCCTTGTATTTCAATTACATCCCAATCTCCTTTTGTCAGTTGTAGCTCTTTTCCGTCAATTGTGTTTAAGTAAATGTGGTTAAACCCATCTTTTTCACTCATCCATAAATAGGTGTTGTTGTCTTCAAAAAATCTTAGGTTATCGTGAATATCAATGTATGTCTTAGCAGTTTCTGTATAGTAAGGTTTAGCCATGTAAGAGAACTCTTTTTGAGCCCTAGTTATATTAAAATCTACCATCATTAGTTGCAGCTTATTTTGTAACCTGTTAAGCACTGTAAGGGATAATTTCATTGGATCTTTCGTCCAGTTTATTCTTGGAATGTAATTTTCTTCCGTTTGGTTTAAGATTTCTATAGGAGTTGAAATCTGCCCCAAAACATCATACATGTGAATGCTTATTTTAGAATTATCTTCTCCAGCTTTAGGGTATTTAAAACGGTATTCTTCAGGATATAAAGTTCCGTAATAATCCAAGTGAAACTCTTTCACTTTGCTTTCGTCAAATTTCCAATACGCTATTTTTGTTCCATTCTCATTCCATTGAAACCCTTTATGAAATCCAAATTCCTCTTCATAAACCCAGTCTGTACCTCCATTTATTACTTCATTTATTTTTCCATCGTAAGTAATGCCATATTCCTTTCCAGTTTCTGTGTTTACATAGAACAGATTATTTTCTCTTACAAAAGCAACTAAATTTCCCGAAGGCGAAAAATCGGCTAGCCTTTGTTTTCCTAATTTTTTATCAGATAAAGGAGTCGTTTTTTTTGTCTTAAGGTCATAAATGTAATAATACGATTTGCTAGATCTTCTGTAAATTCCTTCTTGCTCTGTTGCGATTAATACTTTCGTTTCGTCTGCACTAAATTGGTATTCATCAATAGGAATAGGTCCTCCATCTTCATCAGCTAAATCCATAAAAGAAAAAAGAGTATCTACACTTTCATATGTAGCATAAGAATATTTAACTACAACCGATCCATCTATACTATTTCCCATAGAGGTAAAGTGTTCTCCATCATTCATAGAGCGAACCCCTCTTACCGATTTTCCATAAAACTCACCAGAATACCAAATCTTATCATTTGTTAGTTCAGTTCCAGCTTCAGAATTTTCATTATCAAAAGGATTTTCAACACTCGAAACAGGGCTGTTGTTCTCAGTGTTTTTTAAAGAGGAACAAGAGATAAAAGCAAAGAGGATAGGTGTAAGAAGAATGTATTTTAATTTCATTTTATTTTATTATTGAATGAGAAACGAATATAATAAATTTATAGGAAGTGAGGGTGATGAAAACCTATATTTCAGAAGTTTCTTAGAATGATTAAAATCATAATCAAAAGCAATATTTTTTTATTTATATTTGTTCTAAATAAGAGAATAAAGAGTGAGACTTTCAGATTGTAAAACAAAAAAAGAGGGAATTATTAAAGAGATTTTGGAGTCAGAATTTGACAACAAGATGCTCGAATACGGTATCGTTCCTGGAGTGAAGCTAATTGTTGTAAGTAGAGCTGCTTTTGGCGGACCTATTTATATTGCAATTGGTGCTCAAAGAATTGCAATTCGTAAAAAAGAAGCTACACACATAATATTAGAATAATGCCCCAAATAGGCACTGTATTAGTTATAGTATAAAGTATAATGAATAGAATCGAGACTCATAACTGTTTCCAATTATCAATTTTGTGTAAATGAAAAAACTTAAAGTAGCACTTATTGGAAACCCAAATGTTGGAAAAACCACCTTATTTAATAGATTGTGTGGTGTAAATCAAAAAACGGGAAATTACCCAGGTGTAACGGTAGATAAAAAACAGGGGAATTTCACACACCTTTCTCATTCTATTGATGTAATAGATTTACCTGGTTTTGATAGTATTTATCCAAAATCATTGGATGAAGAGTTGGTTGTAGATTTTTTAAAAGAAAATTCTGGGAATTCTGATGTCGATAAACTGTTGTTTATTGCAGACGGTACCAATATAAAGAAAAACTTATATTTATTGTCTCAAATTAAGGATTTGGGATACGATATTGTGCTTGCTATCAATATGATGGATGTAGCCAAAAGAAAAGGTATTCTTATTGATAAAGAAGCTATTGCAGAAGAGTTTGGAGTGCATGTTGTAAAGATTTCGGCAAGAAAAGGACAAGGAGTAGATGAATTAAAATCTGCCATATTATTGGAGTCCCCCGAAATGAAAACGGACAAATTAATTTATTTGAAACCCGAGAATCATGGGGTTTTAATGAATTACGTGAAGGAATGTGTGTCAGAGAATCCTTACAAAGCTTTCCTCAATATTACTCAAGAGAATCGAATTCCAGAAATAAATGTAAAGAAATGGAAAACCGAAGAAGCTATTTTAAGGTATCAATACGTTAGAAAAATCATTGATAAAACGATAAAGATTGATAAATCTTTAGCTTCAGATGCTACCACAAGAATTGATAGGATTTTACTGCATAAAGTATTTGGATACGTTATTTTTATGTTTGTACTGTTGGTGATATTCCAATCTGTATTTTCTCTTTCTGCTTACCCAATGGATTTAATAGATCAATTTTTTAGTTGGTTATCAGGAACACTATCGAGTACTTTACCTCCAGGAAGTTTTAGTGATTTAATTACACAAGGTTTAATTCCTGGAATAGGAGGGGTTATCATATTTGTTCCACAAATCGTTATTTTGTTTTTGTTTTTTGCCCTGCTGGATGAAAGTGGTTACATGAATCGCATCATTTTCTTGATGGATAGATTGATGCAAAAAGTTGGAATGAGCGGAAAGAGTGTGATTCCATTAATCTCTAGTTTTGCTTGTGCTGTGCCTGCAATTATGGCTACAAGAACGATAGAGAACAAGAGAGAAAGATTAATTACGATTATGGTTGCTCCGCTATTAACTTGCTCGGCAAGGCTACCTGTTTATACTATTTTGATAGGTTTGCTAGTTCCCGATCAGTTTTATTACGGAATCAGTTTACAAGCTCTCGTCTTGTTAGCTATGTATTTGTTAGGAATTTTTACTTCGGCAATTGCAGCTTTGGTTTTCAAATACATTATTAAGAATAAATACAAGAGTTTTTTCATCACAGAAATGCCAAGTTATTTGGTTCCTAGCTTTAAAAATGTAATGCTCACAATATGGGAAAACACCAAATCATTTGTATGGAGTGCAGGAAAAATAATTGTTGCTGCATCCATCATTTTATATGTGTTGGCTACCAATGGAGGAGAAAAATTTGACAAGGCAGAAACTCATATTATGACTGAGTTTGCTCAATTACCAGATTCTAAAAAGGATGCAATGGTATCCACTTATCAATTGGAGAATTCTTATTTGGGTAATTTGGGAAAAACGATTGAGCCAGCCATTATTCCTTTGGGTTACGATTGGAAAATTGGAATTGCCTTAATTAGCTCTATTGCTGCAAGAGAAGTGTTTGTAGGAACTATGGCAATTATCTATAACATAGATTCGGACGAAGAGATGAAGATTACACAAAGGCTAGATTCCGAGATAAATGCCAATACAGGCGAACGAACTTTCAATTTTGCAACTTGTATTTCTTTACTTTTGTTTTATGCTTTTTCTTTGCAATGTATGAGTACAATTGCCGTTACATACAAAGAGACAAAATCATTTAAATGGACAAGTGTCCAATTTTTGTATATGACTATTTTGGCTTATGTTGTATCTTTAATCGCTTATCAAATGTTGAGTTAATGCAAGATTTATTATTATACATATCGTTAATTGCAGCAATTGCCTATTTAGGCTTTAAAGCATACACTATTTTTTTTAAAAAAGAAAAATCATGTGGTAACGGAAGTTGTGGATGTGATTAGAAAATTAATTGTTTTTTAATTCTATCTCAATTTTTCAACTCAAATAAATTCGGTACCTTTGATTTAAACAAATTAAAGACCCAAAATTTCATGTCAAAAGTTCATAATTACAGTGCAGGACCTTGTATTTTACCACAAGAAGTTATCAAAGAAGCAGCAGAGGCTGTTCTTAATTTTGATGGATTAAATTTATCTATTTTAGAGGTTTCGCACAGAAGTCCAAATTTTGTTGCTGTAATGGATGAAGCAGTAGCTTTGGTAAAAGAATTACTAGAAGTGCCAGCAGGTTATTCTGTTTGTTTTACACAAGGTGGAGCAAGCCTTGGTTTTTTGATGTCCGCTTACAACATGATTGGCGACAACAAAAAAGCAGCATACATCAATACAGGAACTTGGGCAGATAAAGCAATAAAAGAAGTAAGTAATGTAGGGGAAGTAAACGTTATTGCATCTTCAAAAGACAGTAATTTTAATCACATACCAAAAGGATTTACGATCCCAACTGACTGTGATTATTTACATTATACTTCTAACAACACAATTTTCGGAATACAATTCAAAGAAATTCCTAATACACCAATTCCATTAGTGTGTGACATGAGTTCTGATATTTTCAGTAAAAAAGTAGACATCTCAAAATTTGATTTGATTTATGCTGGAGCTCAAAAAAATATGGGGCCAGCTGGAGCAACTTTATACATTATAAAAGACGAAGTTTTTGGAAGAAACAGAATCAAGATTCCTACCATGTTGAACATTGAGACTCACGTAAAAAAAGATTCTATGTTTAACACTCCTCCAGTCTACTCAATCTATGTTTCTATGCTTAATTTAAGGCATTTGAAAAAGATTGGTGGAGTACCAGCTCAACAAAAAATTAACGAAGAAAAAGCAAGAATTTTATATACTGAAATTGATAGAAATCCTTTATTCAAAGGAGTTGCTGCAACTGAAGACAGAAGTAATATGAATGCAACATTTGTATTGACTGACGAAAGCAAGCAAGCAAAATTTGATGAAATGTGGAAAGCTGCAAACATCAGTGGAATAAAAGGACACAGAAGTATAGGAGGTTATAGAGCTTCTATGTACAATGCTTTGCCAGTATCCTCTGTGCAAGTATTGGTAGATGTAATGAAGGCTTTGGATTAACATTTAATTATTACGCATAAAAAAAGCTCCGAGAATTTCGGGGCTTTTTTTTATGCTATTATTTTTTAAAAAATTCGTTAAGAATTTATTTTCTTCTTCATCTCATCTTTCTCTTCACAAGTCAAGCATTCTTGTGCTTGTGTAATGTTACCAAAAAGACTTTTGAAAACATGAGAAAATTTCTTGTAGCCTCTACATTTTCCACACCTTGCGTTATGAAATCTTAACCTTATCTTTTCTTTAAAACTAAGTTCGTTCCAATCGTTACGATCTATTAAGTGTGCAGCTTCTTTACAATCTATCATTAGTCAAACCATTTTTTATCCAAACATTCCTTTAGCTGAATCTTAGCTCGGTGGATGATTACCCAAAAATTGGACGAAGTTATTTCATACTCATTACATATTTCTTCAGAATCTTTATTGTCAATGAATTTATCAATAAAAATTCCTCTTTGTTTCTCTGGCAACAATTCAATGCAACTCATTAATGCTCCTCGCAGTTCAGTGTTTTCTATAGTTGCTTCTGTTTCATTCACTTCTCTGTTGGGAGTTGTAGCTTCTATCCAGTTATTTTCGTTTTCATCATTGGAAGTGTATTGAGAAATAGGTCTAGTTTTTCTGCTTTGTTGTTGCCTCCAGTGGTCTATTATTTTTCGCTTAAGAATAGAAAAAAGCCAAGTCTTAACGGTACTTTTTTGTTCAAATCTATCCCAAGCTTTCAATGCAGAAAAAAATGTATCTTGGACTAAATCCTTGGCCAAATCACGATCACCAACTCTATTTGCTGCAAAATTAAAGAGCATATCAGAGTAATCGTCTACCCAGGTATTTAAATCTATGTCGCTTTTTTTCTTGACCAAAAATTATGTTTTTTTTGCTTTTTCCCAATACATGTCCATTTCCTCCAAACTCATTTCCGACAGTTCTTTTCCGTCTTTTTTCGATTCAGTCTCAAGATATTGAAATCTTTTAATGAATTTTTTATTTGTTCTTTCTAGGGCATTTTCAGGGTTTACTCCTATAAATCTAGCATAATTAATTAAGGAAAACAATACATCCCCAAATTCATCTTCTATCTTATCAGTCTTTCCGTCAATCTCTACTTTTAGCTCCTCAATTTCTTCTATTACTTTCTCCCACACTTGATCTTTGTTATCCCAATCAAATCCTATTCCTCGAGCTTTCTCTTGAATTCTAGCTGCTTTCACCAAAGCAGGAAGTGACCTTGGAACTCCTTCCAAAACTGATTTTTTTCCTGATTTAAGTTTTATTTTTTCCCAATTTCTTTTTACTTCTTCTTCCGTCTCGGCAATGGTATCTCCATAAATATGAGGATGTCTTTCTACCAATTTATCGCACACACTATTTAGTGCATCTGCAATATCAAACTCATTGGTTTCAGAAGCAATTTTTGCATAAAAAACGAGGTGAAGCATCACATCTCCAATCTCTTCTTTTATATCTTGCATGTTTCCATCTAAGATGGCATCTGCCAATTCGTAAGTTTCCTCTATGGTAAGATGACGGAGCGATTCTATCGTTTGTTTTTTATCCCAAGGACATTCGGCACGAAGCTCATCCATGATAATTAATAACCGCTCGAATGCTTTGAGTTTATTCTGCATTTTGCTTTTCAAATAATTCCATTAATTCCTCATCCGATAAATCAATTGTTTTTAATCTCGCCTTGTGGTTCTCAATGGATGAATGATTCGGGAATTTCTCAATAATTTCTTTAATTGCTTTTTTTGCTTCTTCCTTGCTGTCCATTTTATCGTAAAGAAAAGCCCTTAAATTCATTTCTTCAATGATATTTGTGTCAGTTGAATTTTCGTCAATAATTAGAGTGTTCAATCTTATTGCTTCGTAATCTTGATTAAGTCCCATTGCTGCTCTCACTCCTTTTCTAATGGCTTCTCTTCTGTGTTCGCTAGTTGTAAATTTTGAAGCATGTTTTTGTGCAGATTCCAACATTTTTATTGAATAAGCTTTGCTTAACTCAAGCGAATCTTCGTCCATCAATTTCTTTTCCAACTCTTCCATGTAATAATACAATTCCATGTCACCCAATGAATCAAGGTTAGTTAGCATAAATTGCTCCTCTGCGTTTACAGCTTCTTCTACTGGAGTTGAAGGTTCTGAGTTACAAGAAAAAAGCAAAACTGCTGAACTGATTGTGATTAAAATTATTTTTTTCATTTTATTTTTTATTTCTGTAAATATATAATTTTTGAGATTTTATTAATCTCTATTTTACTTCATTTTTATACGGGTCATTTTACCAATTCCCCTTGGTCAATTTCAAAGGAAAAACATTCGTATTTTCTTTTTTTGAAAAACGCAGGCAATCTTTTTGTATTGGTATCCGTAATAAATACTTGACCATATACTCCTTCACATATTTGGTTCATTAAATGAGCGATCCTGTGTTCATCTAGTTTGTCATAAATGTCATCCAGCAATAAGATAGGCTTTGATTCTGTTTTGGATTCAATGTGCTTAAATTGTGCTAATTTCAATGCGATCAAAAATGTTTTTTGTTGTCCTTGTGAACCAAATTTTTTCAAGGGTCTGTTTTCAATTTCAAAACTAAAATCATCTTTGTGAGTTCCTTTGGTTGTGTACCCAATGAATTTCTCTTTGTATAAACTGTCCTTCAATAAATCCTCAAAATTCTTTTCATCCAATTGCGATTTATAATTCAATTGAGCGGTTTCGTTTCCTCCAGAAATAGTGGAGTAAATTTCATCAAAAACTAATTTAAATTCGGATATAAATTTCGTTCTGTGTTCATAAATTTCTTCTCCAACAGCTATTAATTGTTCATCCCAAATTTGCAAAGATAATTCATCAAATTTTGCTCCTTGTTGTAGGTTTTTTAAAAATGCATTTCTTTGTACCAGCACTTTATTATATTTAATAAGTGTTTGCAGGTACTTTTTGTCGTATTGAGAAATTATTAAATCTATAAATTTCCTCCTCGTTTCACTTCCATCATAAATCAAATTAGTATCCATAGGAGAAATAAGAACTGTATTGATTAATCCAATGTGTTCAGATAATTTCTCGTATTCTTTCTTCCCTTTTTTGAAAACTTTTTTCTTCCCTCTTTTAACTCCACAGTATACATTCTCAGGTTTTTCTTCTCCTTTAAATTCTCCTTGAATCACAAAAAAGTCTTCTTCGTTTTTTATGTTTTGGGAATCTACTGAGTTAAAAAAACTCTTGCAGTTTGATAAATAATAAATACCATCTAATAGGTTGGTTTTTCCCATTCCATTTTTACCCAAAAAACAGTTGACAAACGGAGATACTTTTACCTCTATTTGGTCGTAGTTTTTGAAATTAAGAAGAGAAATTTTATTTAAAATCACAGATTTATAATTCGTTTTGGAATTGATTACTAAAATACTATTTTTTGAACAAATTAACAGAGAAACCGAGGGGGATTTTGTAATTTGTAATTCATAATATTTTAATTCTAAAAGCAGAGATGAAAAGATTTAAATCCAGTGTGTTGATGTTACTAGTTTTTACAGGGATAGTTTCTTGTGTAAAATTCAAAAAAGCAGATTTAGTAATCCATAATGCACGAATTTATACAGTAAATGGAGAGTTTGAAGTGACCCAAGCCATGGCAATTACAGATGGAATAATTGTGGCTGTAGGGAAGGAGCATGAGATTATGAATAAATACAGAGCTTCAGAAATTATAGATGCCGAAACTCGTCCGATTTACCCTGGTTTTATTGATGCACATTGCCATTTTTTAGGTTCTGGGCTTAATGGGTTGGCAGTAAATTTGAGTGAAGCAAAATCCATGGAGGAAATTGTAGAGTTACTTCAAAACGGAAAGAAGGATAAGTTGGATTGGTTAATAGGTTTTGGTTGGGACGAAAATAAATGGGATTCTCCAGAACTTAATAATAACTTATTAAACAAAAAATTCACTGACATTCCTGTTATGCTTTGGAGAGTGGACGGGCACAGTTTACTTGCTAATAATATGGCTTTGCTTAAAACAGAGTTTATGCCAGAGTTATTTAATGGAATCGTAAAAGAAGAAAATATCCATCATTTTACTAAAGCAATAAACTATACCAAACAACAAAAAAAGAATGCGTTACGAAATTCGGAATCAGCTTTTTTTTCACAAGGAATTACTACAGTTTCTGATGCTGGATTAACCAAAGAAGAGGTAGAATTAATTCAATCTATGCAAGAGTCAGGAACGCTTGAAATGAGAATTTATGCCATGCTTTTTCCTTCTCCAGAATCCTTAGAAATGGATGCGATTTTTGAAGATAGACTAACGGTAAACTCTTATAAAGTTATGCTAGATGGGAGTGTGGGGTCTAAATCTGCTTGTTTTAAATCTCCCTACCGAGGAACTAATAATTATGGAAAATTATTAATGTCAAGAGATAGTTTGGCACGAATTGCACTCCTTGCTTACAACAAAGGTTTTCAGTTAAATGTTCATGCTATTGGAGATTCGGCAGTGAAAGTAGCCTTGGTTGAAATGGGAAAAGTATTGAAAGAAACAAACGGAATGACCTGGCGAATAGAACACGCACAATCTGTGAGCGAAGAAGATGTAAAACTATTTGGTCAGTACAATATTATTCCTTCGGTTCAGCCTACACACTTGGTAGATGACATGAAAGCAGGAATTGTAAAATCTGTAGATAAAGAATCGCTTAAAAACTCATACCGATTAAAATCCTTGTTGGAACAAAATCAAACTATAGCTTTAGGAACAGATTTTCCTGTAGCGAGTAAAAATCCAGTAGAGACTTTTTACAATGCCATTGTGAGAAACCCAAGAATAGAATTTCCGATTGCTAACAATGAAAATTTGACAAGAGAAGAAGCTTTAAAAGGGATTACATTTTGGCCAGCTTTAGCCAATAAAGAATACGGAACCAAAGGAACTATTGAAGTTGGAAAATTTGCCGATTTCGTAATCCTGAATCGTGACATTATGAAGGTGCCAGAAGAAGAAATAAAAGACGCCAAGGTTGTTTATACTTTTGTGAATGGAGTAATTGTATTTGAGAATAGGTAGATTATTCTAAGAAAATAAGTGGAAAGTTGTTGTTGAGAAATGGAGAACGGACAATGATGGTAGAGCGGATATATAATTAGAAAAACTCATCCTTGACTATTCAAGTCCGTCTGAACGGAGTCGAAGACTGTCACGATAATCGATTTATTTTTATAAATATTTCGTATTCTTTGTGAGATCCTGAAATGAATTCAGGATGACTGGAATAATAACTCAATAATTTGGGTAACTAATTGATAAGTTTATTTGAATTTCACCCTAATGAAGAACTGTTTTCGCAACATCAATTAACTAATTTAACTCCCTATACATTCCAATCCAGTCTGGATTTTGCATGTCTTTGAATAATTCAAATATTTTTGGGCCATGAAAATAATCTTGAATTTGATTAACTCCATATTTCTGTAAATAAACTGTTTGTGCGTAACTAGGTCGCCATCTGTTTGCAGACCAACCTCTGTCCTCATCAGGAACTATACTTGCACCTTTACTATACCTAGGATGAATAGAATAACGTAATTTCCATATATCCCAAACAGGCAAGCAAATTGGTCGCATATCTTCCCAAAGTGTATCTACATAGGTCATTCCACCTCTTAGGATGGGAACGTCTAAAATATACCCGCAATCAATTCCTACTTCCTTAAAAAAATCTATTCTTTCTGGGTTTGCAGAATTTTTTAATAAGCCTTTGGCATACATTACAAAATTTTCTTCAGTAATGTTTGATTTACTTACAATTTCTCCCGTTAAAGAATTTATTTTAAGCATGACAAAAGTAACCGTTCCTGAGCTAGCAGTTGGGTTTATATTAAATCCTAATTCGTATTTAACACTAAAATTAGTAGTTTGTGAATTAATACATAACGGAAACATTCCTACACAGAAAATAAGTGTAGATAGATAAAGATTAGGTATAATTTTTTTGATCACAGTCATTCGTTTTGCTCTATTAAAAACAAAAATTAAGCCAAAATTTACAACCTTTGTAGGGGAGTACAAACTCCATCTACGCAACTGTAACACTTTAGTTTATCTTTAAAAATAGAAGATTTAAAAACTGATTTATTCAGTAACATTCTCACACACTCCTGAATTCCTTCAATGATAGAAGGATGAGGATGAATAAGTTCGGCAAGTTCTTCTATTCCTTTGTCCATTTTTATAAGTAAAGCAACCGCCTGAATCGCACTAGAAGCGTGTTCTCCAATGGCTCTCATTCCAAGAATTTTCATTTCCTTGTCGTTGGTCACAATAATCTTAAAAAAACCTTCTGTTTTTCTCATGGCAATTGCACGGGCAATGCACGAATAATCTAATTTTACAACCTTAATCGGTATGTTTTGTTCGCCACATTGTTTTTCATTCATTCCCACAGCAGCCACTTCTGGATCTAGGAACATAATGTTACTAATGTTGTCGTAAGAAATTCTTTCTTTTTCTTCTTCCGAAAACATCCTTTCTACTGCATGTCTTCCTTCCAATTCTCCAACATTTACCAAGGATATATGTCCTGACACATCACCTACAGAGTATATATTAGGAACATTGGTTTGTGTATCGTCATCTCCAATGTGTCTTCCTCTTTTACTCATCAAGACACCAGCATTCTCCATTCCAATGTTTTCAAAATTTGGAATTCTACCAATAGAAAGCATTGCTTTTTCTACTCTTATTACTTCTTTTCTTCCGTCTTCGTAAGCTAATTCATATTCAACTTCTCCGTCTATTTTTTCTAACCTCACTAGGCTAGCTTTGTTGTGAATTGTTACTCCATTTTTCTTTAGGTTATTTTCTACCAAAGAAGAAATGTCACGGTCTTCGAAAGGAAGAATGTGATTTGCTTTATCTATCAAATATACTTTTGTTTTACTAAAACTAGAGAACATAGTTGCGTATTCACAACCAATCACTCCAGCCCCTACAATTACTAAGCTTGTTGGAAAAGCCTCCATGTGATGAATTCCATCACTGGTCATAATTGTTTTCTCATCTACATCAATAGTAGGAATTTTTCTTGGCCTACTTCCTGTTGCAATAACTATGTTTTCTGCCCAAATTACAGTCTCGGTTTCGTCCTTTCTCATGATTTCTACTTCGTGTTTAGAAATCATTTTGGCCGTACCTTTTTCATAAGTAAATCTATCTTTTAGTTTGGTGTCCAACATTTTTACGTGAGAAGAATACTGAAACTTACGTTCAAAAACTGCATCTTTGATCGTTTTTTGTACGTCATCCCAAGTTACTTCCAGTTGCCTTCTTCCTGCAGAATACAGAGAGGTATTTATTGTGTCGACTTTTCTCGAAAGTTCCCACATTGTTTTTGAAGTTAATGCTCCGTTATAAATTCCGGCTCCACCCAATTTGTTTTTTTCTATCAAAACAACTGATTTCCCAAAATCTACGGCTCTCATTGCGGCAGCATAGCCTGCAGGCCCTCCTCCAATGATGCACACATCAAATTTTTTAGTCGAATTTTCTTCCACTCTTATTTTTTTAATTTTAACTCGTATTCCATTACTTATCTAGCACAAGGTATGAATTTTTTCACTTTTGTGCTTCATTTTAATTAATTCTTAATCAATTAGTTTTTGTAGTTTTGTGGTACTCGTTTTATAAAATGAATACCTATGATGGAATACCAAAAAATACTAGATCTTCCCAAGCAAACTGTAGATAAGAACAAAAGCTTTATTACTAAATTAAAAAGGAAGAAAGCAAACTCAATTGATGATATGTTTCACGAAAAGCACGAAGAGGTTTTTGAAGACATAGATTGCTTAAAATGCGGAAACTGTTGTAAAACGACAAGTCCTATTTTTAGAGAAATAGACATAAAAAGAATCGCAAAGAAACAAAAAATGAAAGCGGTTGATTTTATCGAAACTTACCTCAGGATAGATACAGATGGAGATTACGTTTTACAAACTTCACCTTGTGCTTTTTTGGATCAGGAAGATAATAGCTGTACCATTTATGATTACAGACCATTGGCTTGTGAAGGTTACCCACACACCAACAGAAAAAACATGTATCAAATTCTAGATTTGACGCTAAAAAACACAGAAATTTGCCCAGCGGTAGCAAGAATTGTAACCGAATTAGAAAAAGCTACTAATATGGATAGGCCAAAGCCTAGAACTCAAGATGGAAGGGGTTAGGTTTAATCCCTATATATTTTATTATTCTTAACGGTTTGTATAAGAATAGTAAGGGATTAAAAATGAACTTACTTTCAGTCTAGCACTTAGTCAAATTTACAATTTTACCGTTATTTTTCTTTTAACCGTCAAATTGAAAATTTGGCGGACTTTGTAAATATGCACTAACTTTCGTTTTGACGCTTACCCCTTATTATTTTTATACCGTGTTGTAGCTAGTGTTTTATTCATTTGGTTTTATTTTCATTGACTTAATCAAAAAGTATAAAGTAGGAATAGTAAATAAACCAATAGTTAATGGTAAAAACCAATTTCCAAGTCCGTCAGTATTTCCATTAGCATTCTGTAAAGTATTAAATAGGATAAGTCCAAAAACTAGAACAATTACTAATTTTAATATTCTTATCATTCTTGTCGCGTTCGAATATTGGTTATACGCATTTTCATTTGTTATTGTTGATGGGTAATTGAAAATATGTGGGTAATTGTTCAGAATAGTCATACCAATAAATAGTATTGTACCAATAACTGGTAAAACAAAAATATTTGTCTTTTCACCAAATCCATCTGCTTCACCAGCTCCGTTATAGTGTGTTGGAATAGTTTCGGGTAAATCAGAAAAGTTCAATATTGCTAAAACCCAAATCCCAATTAATAATGCCCAACTAGTTATTTCTATTACTTTATCAGATTTTGAAAGGTTCAATTTAATTTTCGGTCTATCTGCCATAATTTTATTTAATTTAAGTCTGGTTTTACATTAGCTACAACAACCGAATATAGTTAACTGTTAAAAGTAATTGACTACTAATTAGTTGTTTTAGTTGAAACGAATGTAATTACTTTTTTTAATATCAGCAAAAAAAAAGTAGGGTGTTTTAATTAAAAGTTACTGATTGTTAGCAGGAAATAGGGCAAACTTTTTTATTGCTAATTTCGATTAAAATAAAATGCAACTTTTTGGTTATTAAGTTCATCTTACAATTATTAAACTTTAGTTTATAAAACCACCTACAACTATTCCAATTAATACTGCTAATATATTTCTTAAAATTTAATTCCTAATATTTGTTCTTTCTTCAAGATTAATAAAACTTTTGTTTTTAACAACAAGAAGCTGCATCCCCATTTTCTCTAGCGGTAAAAGGAATATTTCCTCCGCAACCTTCAAAAATTCCGAAATGTGTATCCCAAGTTCCGTGAAAATCAAAGTGTTTTTTGAACCTTGTTTCGTGCAACATATTGTAAGTGTTTCCACAAACCGACATTACTTTTCCTTTAGGAAAATAGTGGTGCTCGTCCAATAAAAACCCTAATTCTTCTTCAGGGATTCCTCCTTTGTAAGCCACTGCTTGTCCGTAATCTTCACAATCCGATTCTAATCCCTCTATTTTCCACAAACGGTAAGTTACTGAGTAAAATTTGATGTCTCCCACCAATTCTTCTACAGCTTCGTTTTCTATTGTAATGGGTTTATCTTCAATTGCTCTAGGGTCTGTAAATCCTGCTTTTTTTGCTGTTCTCAAGAAATCATTCCAGTACAAAGCTCCGCTTAAACATTCGCCCCACAATACTTTGTCTTCTTGTAAATGTTGTGGAATTCTACAATCGCTATACACATCAGAGAAATACATTTCTCCACCTGGTTTAAGTAGTTCATAAGCATCTTGTAATACTTTTAGTTTATCGGTAGCTAAGTTGATCACACAGTTAGAAATAATCACGTCAAACGAACCTTTTTCAAGATTCAATTCATCCAATTTCTCTATGTTTCCTTTTATGAATTCTACGTTAGATTTTGCATAACCAAATTGTTTTCTGTGGTATTCAATTCCATCATTTGCAACTTTTAGTTGTTCGTCTGTCATGTCTACCCCAATCACGTATCCATTTTCACCTACAAGTTTCCCTGCAATGTAACAATCACGTCCACTTCCAGAACCTAAATCTAGGATTCTTAATCCTTTTACATCCGAAGGGATTGTAAGTCCACACCCGTAATATTTTGCATTTACTTCATCCGAGACTAAGTTCAAAGCCTCCATAATGTGTTTGGGTGGTTTGCTCAAAGTGCAACAAGCATTTGTTTTTAAATCTTCTGATTTTTGCAATTCTGTTCCGTAATAATCTTGTACTTCTTGGTGTATGTTTTCCATGTTGATTTTTGGTATTCTTCTCGGTAATAATTTACGATAATGAAGTCGTTTTGGATTGTTTTATCTTACGAAATAGATATGATTATTGTCAGATAAAATTATTAGGATTCAAGAATTTGTTAGGTTTACTTATAAAGTTTATAATTTCCTAGCCACCATTAATCCATCTCTCACAGGAAATAACACATTTTCTACACGAGAATCTTCGTGTATTTTTTTGTTGTACTCGTCTAGTGCTTTTGTGTCTACGTCAGTTTTCACATCTTCTTGTACTACTTTTCCACTCCACAATACATTGTCGGCAATGATATAACCGCCTTTGTTTACTTTGTCAATCGCCAAGTCATAGTAATTAGAATAATTGTGTTTGTCAGCATCTATGAATACTAAGTCAAACTTCATATCAAGAGTAGGAATTATATCTATTGCATTTCCAATTCTCATGTCAATTTGGTCTGTGTAGCCCGCTTTTTCAAAATAAGAATTAGCCATTGTTTCCAACTCGTTATTGATATCAATGGTAATTAATTTTCCATCTTTTTGCATTCCTTCTGCAAAACAAATAGCTGAATAGCCAGTATAAGTTCCAATTTCTAAGATGTTTTTTGGTTGTATCATGTGGCTAAACATACTTAATATTCTTCCTTGAATATGGCCAGAAAGCATTCTTGGAATAAGTACTTTCATATGCGTTTCTCTGTTTAATTCGTACAATACATCACTTTCTTTGGCAGTGTGTATTCCTGTGTAATCATCTATTTCTGCGGGTAAAAAATCCATAGTTAGTTTTTAATAAATTGTTTTGAAATGTATTGGTTATCAAGGATTACTTTAATGATGTAATATCCAGGGTTTAATTCGGATAAGAATAGAGTAAACTCAGGTTTATAAGAAAATTGATTTTCTTGCACTACTTTTCCTTGTAGATCTATAATTTGGTATTTAATTTTTTTGGAGGGAGCAGTAATATTCTTTAGGGATATCCTAAAATAATCGGAAGCAGGGTTTGGCATTGCCTGTAAATCAGGAGATTTTTCAATCTCAATTCTTCCTAAATATCCGGAAAGTGTCAGTTCATATAATTTTGGATCAGGAAAAAAACTGTGATCTTCTTGCGAAATGTAAACCGTATTGGCATCCGAAAAACAAATTCCTTCTTTTTGAGTAAGTGAAAAAGATAAAGTAGAAATAGTACCGCCAAAGAAATCGTTTCCGATATAATTGTCACAAATATAAACTCTAAGCATTGATAATACCGCTAGTTTTCCAGAGGAATGAATATCAGCTCCGGTTATTAATCTAGAAGGAAAACTATCTAGCAATAAAGCAGAATAAGTTCCGGCAGAATCGGGTAATTGATATAATTTAGAATAGCCAGATGTTCCCCAGTTTTTGGAAATGAGGTACAAATTATTTCCATGATGAAACAAAGCTTCACAATCGGAATTTTTGTTTGGGTCTGGGAAAGTCACTTGATCTTGGTAAGCGTAATTAATGATTTCTGGTGTCACATTATTCCCCACAATAGAATCTGGATTTGGGATTTTATAAATTCTCAAATTGGTTCGGTTGTGGCTATTGTTTCCAATATCTCCAATGTAGTAATTGCCTAAATTATCCTGTGTAATGTCTTCAAAATCTATATTAGTTGCTCCGTTCAAATAAATGGAATCTAATTGAATTCCGTTAGAATCTATGTTGTAAATAATGGGACCGTCTCCACCGTCATTGTGAGTCCAAAAAGAATTATCATCCACATAAACTAAACCCGAATTCTCATTGAGATAGGAGGGGAGAATGGAAACTAATCTTAGGTTTTGAGAAAATAATACATAGCCCATTCCTATAAAAAATGTCGTTAAAAGAAAAGATTTTATTTGAATTAGATTCATGTTAAACTAGCTATTTGCCATTTCAATTTTTAAATGGCAATAATGATTCTCAAAAATAATAGAAACAATGGGTTCTACTGGCTTATAAAGTTATAAATAATGTAACCCGTTTGCGAATTACTTCCTTCTAAATCTGAAGAAACTCGAGTAGTTTTTTTGGCAAATTTTAATGCTGTATTCAAAATACATTCACTCTTAACAGTAGATTTAGAGGGAATAACACGAGCATTTTTTACTCTCCCAATTTTGTCTACGTTAATCTCTATGTACACTTTTCCGCCTCCTTTACAGATGTAGGCAGGAGTTTTGGTGGAACATTCTCTGCCAGGAACGTTACATTCTTTAGTGACTTTTCCGGCAAAAGCATTTTCTTTTTTGCTTTCTGTTTTTTCTTTTTTATCGTCCTTTTTGGTTGGTTTTGTTTCAAATTTTGAGAGATCAAAACCTTCAATTCCTTTCTCTCTTAGTTCTTCTACCGATTTTTTGTTTTCTGCCTCAACAGCTTCTAATTGTTTTTGCTCTATCTCACTTTCACTGTAGTCTTCGTAACTTTGGTTTCGGATATCCTGAATGTCTTTCATCAAATCTTTAAGTGTTTGATTGTTCTCAGGTGTTTGAATTTCTTCCTCGGGATTTATTATTTTCTCAATCTCTTCGGGATCTTTAAAATCCAATTCTAGAATAGCAGTATTTGGAATAACGTATACTTTCGTTTCTAAAGTAGAAATATTAAAATACAGAAGAGCCGCAACATGAATTACAAGAGTAATCAAGATAGCAATAAGACTTCCTTTTCCGTATCTATTCATGGATTTATTAGTGTGCAGCAATCAACTATTATTAATACCCTAAAAATAGAAAAGAATACGGTCAAAACTTAATTTTGAGTGAAAATACTTATTGAATTTAAACCAATTATAAAACATATAAAATTGGTTTAAATTGTAAGAATTTGTATGTTTGTTTTATAAATATAATAAAATACAGATAGATGGATGATGTAGCAAATAGAGATGAAGTTTATTCAAATGCAGTAAGAGCGGGGAAGAGAACCTATTTTTTTGATGTAAAAGCAACAAGAGGAAATGACTTGTATGTAACAATTACAGAGAGTAAAAAGAAGTATAAAGAGGATGGGGAGTTCTTTTATGAAAAACACAAACTGTTTTTATACAAAGAAGATTTCGAAAAATTTAAAGATGGATTCGATGACGTATTAAATAAGATTAGTGAATTAAGAGCTACAGGAGATTATAAAGAAGACAACAAAGAAGATTATACTTCGGAAGTAAAGTTTGAAGATTTGTAGAGTTTAATTTTAAGATTTTAAGAAAGAGTAGTTGATGATTCAGCTGCTCTTTTTTTTGTTTCTTTTTTCTTCTTTTTGATTTGATTACATCAATGAGTTTATTGAATTTGTATTTACGCATTCATTTTCTTAACGTAAATTTCAACATATTGGAAAAGTGTAGAGAATTTATCCTGCTCTAAAAGAACCTAATTCAGGCTTCTCATCAATTATTCCAGCGAAATGTAAGGTATGCAACACATTCTTTAGAAGTTTATCGCTAATTTGGTTATTTACACTCCATTCGGTAGCGTGAAACCATTGCTCTACGTCTTCTATTTCTTGGTTGTATCGTTCACTCACTTCTTCTATTGAAGTAGGTGAGGTCATAAACTGCTTTGAGGTAAAATAAATTACTTTCAACATTTTATCAATTGCATCTTTTTCTTTGTCAAGAATATTATTGGTGGCAGCAATCATAAAACAAGGCCAAGGTGTAACGTAATCTCCCAGGTGTTTTAAAGTTCCATTGTCTACATAAGGTTTGGTAGTATATTTTTCCCAATAGAAAGCATCTGTTTCATTCTTGGTAAGTGACTCTAGTGCTCCTTCCAGATTCTTAATGATATTAAATTGAGATTTTTCTAGCTTAATTTTCTTTGAATTAGCATCTACAATTGGCATTAAATGAGAACCTGAACCAAACCTACTTATTGCATATTTCTTATCGTAAATTTCTCCGTAGTGATTTATAGGATTGTTTTTCCCTGTGTAAAGTCCCCAAATAAGAGGAGTATTCAAATACTTTCCAATCAGTTTTGATGGGTTCCCATTTACAATATCCGATACAATTCCTTCGGTCAGTAAAATGCAAACGTCTATTTCATCATTTCTAAGTGCTTTGGTCATTTGACCTGTTCCTCCTTTAAAAACTGTCCATTCTACTTCAATTCCTTCTTTTTCGAACAATCCATTTTCCATTGCCAAGTGCCAAGGAAGATTAAAGTGCTCGGGTACCCCGCCAACTCTTATTTTGGTTAATTTTTTCAATTCTAATTTTATATCGGTCTTCGATACATTTCTCTTTCAGAAAAACACTCAGCCCTCGGTTTTATAACTCAGAACCCTGAGGTTTTTAGCTTGCTGAAAAGAAACTCGAAGGATGGTTTCGGATTACTTTTTAATAAATTTCATTTTATAATCTACTGGTACAATTCCTTTACTAATGTCAGTCAATTTTCTTTTAATTAATCTCTTTTTCAATGGAGATAAATAATCGGTAAATAACTTAGCTTCAATGTGATCGTATTCATGCTGAACTACACGAGCAGCAAGTCCAGTTAATTCTTCTTCTACCAATTCCCATTTCTCATTATAGTAAGAAATAACTACTTTATCTTGTCTAAAAACCTCTTCTCTTATTCCGGGAATACTTAAACATCCTTCTTCAAATCCCCATTCTTCTCCAGTTTCTTCCTCTATGATTGGATTGATAAAAACTCTCTTAAATGTTTTAAGAAATTCATTTTCTTTCTCTTCTTCCTCATTTTCTGCTTCATCTTCTGCAAAAGGAGATCCATCAATAATAAAAAGCCTTAGTGCTTTTCCAATTTGTGGAGCAGCTAAACCTACACCTCTCGATCCATACATGGTTTCGAACATGTTTTCGATAAGTGTTTTCGTTTCCTCATTCAATTCCTCAATTTCTTGAGTCTCTTTTCTCAAAATAGGATGTCCGTAGGCATATATTGGTAATATCATTGTTATTTATTTTAAGTAAGAATAAGATTGTGAATCCAAATAAGATTGAAGAATAATAGTTGCACTAATTTTGTCTACCATTTTTTTATCTCTTCGGTCTTTCTTTTTCATTCCTCCTGCAAACATAGCTTGTTTGGCTAGTTTGGAAGTAAATCTTTCATCTACTCGTTCTACTTTTATTTCTGGGTATAGCTTCCCAATTTTTTTTGCTAATGTATCCGAAGGTTTGGTTGCATCTGTAGGTAAATTCTGAAGATTCATAGGTTTTCCTACTACAATGCATTCAATCTCTTCTTTGGTTGTCAATTCTTTTAAATAATTATAGATTTCATTGGTCGCCACCGTATCCAATCCAGTTGCAAATATCTTTGATGCATCTGTAATGGCAATACCAGTTCGTTTCATTCCGTAATCTATTGCAAGAATTTTACCCATGCCACAAAAGTACGAGTTTTTTATTAGTTTGGAATGATAGAGTTTAGAATATTTATTTCTGCTATTAATATGATTTTTTCTTCTTTTTACCTTGATACTTCAAGTTCCTAAAAGTACAAGCTCCAAAAAAGAAACAAAAAAACTCAAGACTGGTTAAAAATGACTAAAAATGACTTCTTATTTCTAAAACAAAAAGACTAGTTCGTGTCCTATATTTTAAATTACATAATTCAATACAGAACTCAAATAGTTTTTTGTTTCTTAATGAAAGAAAAATTTATTTTCTTAACGTTAATTTCAAAAGGTTGGATAAATTTCAATTAGTGTTAAAAAAAGGAGAACTTATTTTTTTACCTAAAACAATATAAAGTTTAATATTTATTATCTTTCATTATGAAAAGAATTGGAGTTTTTACATCAGGGGGAGATTCACCAGGAATGAATGCTTGTATTAGAGCAGTAGTATGAACTGCCATTTACAATGGGGTGGAAGTGATTGGAATAAATCGCGGGTATAATGGAATAGTAGATAATGACTTCATTGAACTTAAATCTCATTCTGTTGCGAATATATTACAGAAAGGAGGAACCATTTTGAAATCGGCAAGGAGTAAAAGTTTTTTTACTGAAGAAGGAAGGAAATCTGCTTTTGAAAACATATCACAGGCAGGAATTGAAGGCATAATTGCTATTGGCGGAGATGGAACCTTTACAGGAGCCCATATTTTTAATCAAGAGTACAACATTCCATTTATAGGAATTCCAGGAACTATTGACAATGATTTGTACGGGACAGATGAAACGATAGGTTACGACACTGCTTTGAATACTGTGGTAGATTGTGTGGATAAAATACGCGATACTGCGAGTTCCCACAATCGATTATTCTTTGTAGAAGTAATGGGGAAAGATGCTGGATTTATTGCACTTAGGAGTGGAATAGGAGTGGGAGCAGAAGCAATTTTGGTCCCAGAGACAAAGACTTACATCAATAAATTAATAGCAAAACTAGAAGCAGGAAGAAGAAAAAGTAAAACCAGTGGAATTGTAATAGTTGCCGAAGGTGATAATGCTGGTGGCGCATATGAAATAGCTAGAAAAGTAAAAGAAAAATTTAATTTTTATGACACCAGAGTCTCTGTACTGGGTCATTTACAAAGAGGTGGAAAGCCGAGTGCTAGAGATAGAGTTTTGGCAAGTCAATTGGGATTTTCTGCTGTGGAGAATTTAATTGCTGGAGAAACCAATAAAATGGTGGGAATGGAGAATAACAAAGTAGTTCTAACCCCATTCGAGAAAGCAATAAAATACAACAAGGAATTGAACCCTAATTTATTGAAATTAGTGGAGGTTTTGAGTATTTAGAAAAGATTAGAAACAAAAAAAAATCCCCAATTGCGATAAGCAATTGGGGATTTTAAATTTATATGAATTGTGAGATTATTTCTCTTCAGTCACTTCTTCAAAGTCAACATCCGTTACTTCTTCGTCACCTTCGTTAGATTCAGCTCCTCCTTCTGGTTGAGCTCCTTCTTCTGGTGATGCGTACATTTCTTGACTAGCTGCTTGGAAAACTGTATTTAGTTTTTCAATTCCTGCTTTCATTGCATCCAAATCTGCTGTTTCATGAGCTGCTTTTAATGCAACTAACGCTTCTTCAATTGGTGCTTTTTTGTCTGCTGGAATCTTATCTCCATACTCTTCAAGTTGTTTTTCCGTTTGGAAAATCAAACTATCTGCTTCGTTTACTGTTTCAGCTTGTTCTTTCTTTTTGTTGTCTTCGTCAGCATTTGCTTCTGCTTCTTGCTTCATTTTTTCAATATCTGCTTCACTCAATCCTGAAGAAGCTTCAATTCTAATGTTTTGCTCTTTACCAGTTGCTTTGTCTTTTGCCGATACATTGATGATTCCGTTAGCATCAATATCAAAGATTACCTCTACTTGTGGTTCTCCTCTTCTTGCTGGTGGAATATCAGTTAATTGAAATCTTCCTAGCGTTCTGTTGTCAGCTGCCATTGGTCTTTCTCCTTGTAATACATGGATATCTACCGCTGGTTGGTTATCTGCTGCTGTAGAGAATACCTGAGATTTTTTTGTTGGAATAGTTGTGTTTGATTCAATTAATCTTGTCAATACACCTCCCATAGTTTCAATCCCAAGAGATAATGGAGTTACATCAAGTAACAATACATCTTTTACTTCTCCTGTAAGAACTCCTCCTTGAATTGCTGCACCAATTGCTACAACTTCATCAGGATTTACTCCTTTAGACGCTTCTTTACCAAAGTATTTTTTTACTGCATCTTGTACAGCTGGGATTCTTGTAGAACCTCCTACCAAGATAACTTCATCAATATCACTGTTTGATAATCCTGCAGCTTTCATTGCAGTTTTACATGGCTCGATTGTTCTTTTTACCAAGTCATCAATCAATTGCTCAAATTTTGCTCTAGTCATACTTCTTACCAAATGCTTTGGAATTCCGTCTACTGGCATGATATAAGGCAAGTTGATTTCTGAAGTAGCTGTACTAGATAATTCAATCTTAGCTTTTTCAGCAGCTTCTTTCAATCTTTGTAATGCCATAGGATCTTCTCTTAAGTCAATTCCTTCGTCACTTTTAAATTCTTCGGCCAACCAATCAATAATTTTTTGATCTACATCATCCCCACCTAAGTGAGTATCTCCGTCAGTTGAAAGTACTTCAAATACTCCGTCTCCTAATTCAAGGATAGAAACATCATGAGTTCCTCCACCAAAATCAAAAACAACTATTTTTTGGTCTATGTCTTTTTTGTCCAATCCATAAGCTAATGCTGCTGCAGTTGGCTCATTTATGATTCTTTTGATAGTTAATCCAGCAATTTCTCCAGCTTCTTTAGTAGCTTGTCTTTGCGAATCATTAAAATATGCAGGTACTGTAACTACAGCTTCAGTAACTGTTGTACCCAAATAATCTTCAGCAGTTTTCTTCATTTTTTGAAGAACCATTGCAGATATTTCTTGTGGAGTATATAATCTATCGTCTATTTTTACTCTTGGTGTATTGTTGTCTCCTTTAACTACTTTGTAAGGTACTCTTGCGATTTCCTTTTTACATTCGTCAAATTTGTTACCCATAAATCTCTTGATAGAGTAAATTGTTTTTGTTGGGTTAGTGATCGCTTGTCTTTTTGCAGGATCTCCTACCTTTCTTTCTCCTCCTTCAACAAAAGCAACTACAGAGGGTGTAGTTCTTTTACCTTCGCTATTAGGAATTACTACCGGCTCATTTCCTTCCATTACGGAAACACATGAGTTAGTCGTCCCTAAATCTATTCCTATTATTTTGCCCATATTAATTTGTATTGTTTTTTATTAAATAATTTACGATTACTTCTATTCAATCTTTATGCCACTAGATATTTTATGACATATTTGTGTCATGGCACGAAATATATAGGTGTCAGGAGGACATTTTGGCAGATTTTTTATAATAATCTAGCTAAAAAATAATAGGTAGTTGTTTAAAAAAAATAGTTTTGAGAAAATTATAAGATTAATCCACAGTCCAAGTTGTTAATCCTTCTTTACAAAACTCATATCGTTTTGCTTGTCCACCAAATTTTTCTAAGGCTTTTAATACTTTATAACGATTCGCTTCTTCGGCATAGAAAATCATAAAACCACCACCACCTGCACCTGATATTTTTCCTCCTGTGGCCCCAGATTTTATTGCGGTAGAATAAATATCATCTATCAATTCATTGGTGATTCCCTCGGCCATTTTCTTCTTATTTTCCCATCCTGTAGATAGGATTTCTCCAATTTTATACAATTCATCTTTCAGCAAGGCTTCTTTCATCAAGTAAGCTTGTTCTTTTACCTGGTGCATTGCTTGAATTGGTTTTTCTTGTTTAGTTTGAGCATTATTGGCTTGGGTTTCAATAATCCTTGCCGACTCTCTACTTGTTTTGGTGTAATAAAGTATCAAATTGAATTGCAATTCATTCAATAATTCTTCCCTTATTCTCAATGGATTTACAATCACTTTGTTATCTTTATAAAACTCCATGAAGTTTACTCCTCCAAAAGTAGCTGCATATTGATCTTGTTTTCCTCCAGCCATTTTCAAATCCACTCTTTCTATGTCATAAGACAATTGTGCAATGTCATATTCTCCAAGTGGTAATTTAAACCATTCTACAAACGCGCCAAGAATAGAAACAACTAGGGTAGAGGAAGTCCCGAGTCCAGACCCTGAAGCTACATCCATGGTAGTTATTAACTCAAAAGATAAATTTTTTAAACCAAATTCCTTGACGACTCTATTGTAAACTCCTATTTGTAAATCTAAAGTTCCAGAAATAGGTAATGTCTGTGCAGAATCAAATTCAAGTACCTCGCCTCTGTCTAGGGCTTTGAAAATTATTTTCCCATCCGTACGGGGAATGATTGTGGTGTAGGCATACAAACTAATTGCTGCATTAAGAATCGCACCTCCATAGTTGTCGGAATAAGGGCTTACATCCGTTCCGCCACCTGCAAAACCAATTCTAAAAGGAGCTTTACTTCTAATTTTCATAGTTTATATTTTGATTTTGATACCAGCCAGAAATATGAATACTCAGTTTTATATATTTTTATTGTAGAGACTGAACTTTTATTCTAGATAAAAAAATGAATAAATATGCCATTTATATTTCTTTTTCTATCGAATAATTATTTCGAACAGGAGAGTTTCTACCAATTAATTCGGCAATGAAACCTGCCAAAAATAACTGAGTTCCAACTATCATAGCAAATAAAGCTATGTGAAACCAAGTATTATCTGCTAGTAGAATTGCTCCTTTGTTTATAAATAATTTATCAATCCCAAGCCAGAATGTCAATCCAAACCCAAGGATAAAGAAAAGTGTACCAATTAACCCAAAAAAGTGCATTGGTTTTTTGCCAAATTTTGTGATAAATGTAATTGTAAATAGATCTAAAAATCCGTTTACAAATCTGTTTAGTCCAAATTTTGAAACTCCGTATTTTCTTTCTTGGTGTTGAACTACTTTTTCTCCAATTTTATCAAATCCTGCTCCTTTTGCTATCACAGGAATATACCTGTGCATTTCTCCAAAAATTTCAATAGAACGGACGACATCTCCTTTGTAGGCTTTTAAGCCACAGTTCATGTCGTGCAGTTTTATTCCACTAAATATTCTAGTTACTCCATTGTATATTTTAGTAGGAATTGTTTTGGATAATGGATCGTGTCTTTCTTTCTTCCATCCCGATACTACATCATAATTTTCTTCCATTATCATACTGTACAACTCAGGAATTTCATCTGGGCTGTCTTGTAAATCTGCATCCATTGTAATTACTACATTTCCTTTGGTTGATTGAAATCCGGTATTGAGTGCAGCAGATTTTCCGTAATTTCTTCTAAATTTTATTCCTTTTACAGCCGGGTATTTCTCTTTTAATTGTTCTACAATCTCCCAAGAAGTATCCTTGCTACCGTCATCTATTAGAATTGCTTCGTATGAAAAGCTATTTCCTGCGCATACCCTATCAATCCAAGCTAATAACTCAGGTAATGATTCTTCCTCGTTATATAAAGGAATTACTATTGAAATATCTAATTTTTCTGTAACCACGTTCTCTAAATTTTTATTTGGTGTCACTCATTCCTTCTTCAATCTTTTTAAGTAGTTCTTCAATGTTTCCAGAAGTTTCTTCCAGGTTAGAATCTAACCCTTTTAAAGTTTTTGAGATTTTATCAGTATCAATATTTTTAAGAAATTCGTTTAATTTATTGGTTCCAGTTTCAACACTTCCACCAATGTTTTTCAAAACTCCTTTAATATCCAAATTTTTTAAATCTATTCCGCTTAGATCCAATACATTTAGTTTGTCAAGGAAATTATTCATCATGTTTTTGGTAGTTAACTGAACATCTACTTTCCATTCTCCATTTTCCTGAACTACTGTCAAAGGTATAGGCTTTTCTTTTCCTTCCATAAAACAATCGCAAGTTGCAATTTCGTTTTCCGTAACACAATCAATGTTTTTTAATATTCCATCACCAAAACTAATCTCTATTCCTGATTCCAAAAAATTTAAAGTAGATTTTGATTTTTCAGTAGCTAAGGATTTTGCTTTGTCAAAATCTTTGTCAGAAATTGCTGCAAAAAAATCATTAACTGTTGTTTCAGGTTTGTTCCCAGAGCAAGATAATAGCAAGGCAATTGATAATAATCCTATGAATTTAACTATTCTCATTTTAGTGTTTTTTAAATTAAAAATGAAGATACAAAAAAAGGCACAATTATAAAATTGTACCTTTTTTAAAGTTTGTTAAAAAATACTTAGTTAGCAACAGTTTCTTTAATCTCAGTTACGATAGCTTCAGTTGAATCCATTACTACAGTAGCAGCAGAATCCATAGTTTCAGTAATAGTTTCTTCAATTACAGTTTCTGTTTCTTCAATTACAGTTTCTGTTTCGTCAACAACAGTACTTGCAGCATCTTCAGCAGCTTCACAAGAAAATAATGCGAATGCAGCAACAATAGTTAAAAATTTAATTTTCATAATAGTTAAAATATAGGGTTAATAATTCCTTAAAGGTATTACTATTATTATAATATAAAAAATAAACCATCTTTTTATTGAAACTCTATAGAATTTTTCGCATAAGCTTCCCACTTTTCTAATGCATTTTTCATATCCTCGGGTAATTCAGATTCAAATTCCATCCACTTACCTGTATAAGGATGAGTGAAGCCAAGTGTTTTTGCATGTAAT
>Ga0209713_10000211_pt1 | contig 32994 bp, 34 predicted proteins | sample ArcOceMetagenome_3_FD_187444 | JGI IMG/M metagenome (GOLD analysis project Ga0209713, IMG submission 187444) | Marine eukaryotic phytoplankton communities from Arctic Ocean - Arctic Ocean- Svalbard ARC20M Metagenome (SPAdes) (version 2) | ecosystem: Environmental > Aquatic > Marine > Oceanic...
GTAAGCAAAACGTTTTTCGAAGTTATTAGAATTTAGATTCGTCGATTTTAGAAATCTTGGATTAAGTCTATTAATACACTAAAAGCTGCTTTCGAGTGGCTTTTTGTATTTTACTCTTAGTACCCACTTGCATCACGAGCGAACTGTACCTTCAAGTAATGCACCTGTAGCTCGTTTATTTTGAGAGCAATGAAATAATGTCCGTTGGGTAGATCTGCATTTGGAGTCCACTGTGCATTATATTTCTCAGGAGTAAGGTTTCGTTGTTCTAAGATAGCCACTTTTCTCCCTTGCATATCAAATACAAGTAAGCTCACTTCCGCAGCTTTAAATACGCCGTAGTTTATCTGAAGACTAGAAGTAAATGGATTTGGACTAGCCGTGTATATAATTCCCTTGTCTAGGTGCAAGTCGCCTGTTCCCATTAGTCCTTTCCCGTCTACGGCTATATCCCAGGTCCCTTCTAGTACACCAGTGCCATCATCTGATAGAGCTACGATACGGTGTGTAGCATCGTATTGACCACTTGTGATACTTGCCGCTGCGTCTGTGTCTATATCTGAATCTCCTTCGAAATAAAGTTGGGTGGTGATAGTAGGATAGTCTGGCGGTGTGATTTTAAAATGAATGTGTGATGGGCGGTATTTACTGCCGTTGAGGTATTTACCCGGTTGTATGGTTTCGAACATATAAAATCCTTGAGCATTGCTCACTACTTGTCCTCGCAGGTTAAAGCCACTATTGTCATACGATCCGGCATCATTGGCTTGCCATACATCTACTATAGTATTAGGGATAAATTCTGAGCAGTCCAGGTTTTGTACTCTGCCCGTAATTCGAATCTTAGTACCTGTTTCTGATTCTTTTGCTAGTTTTCCATCGGTGAGAGTAGGAGGGTTATCTGTGTAGAAAGGTCCTTCGCCGTAGTAGTCTAGGGTCGTTTTTTCGCACTCCTCTTTTTTATTACTGCTTAGTGTTTTTGCCCTTGCGGTGAAAGGCATAAAGGTAAATGCTGCTGCAGAAAGGGATATGTTTCTTAAAAATTGACGTCGAGAGTCCTTGTACTTGTTCATTGTGTAACTGTATATACGTGGGTGAATTTAAAATGGTTGGGTCATACAATATAAATGTTTTACTGCTGTTAATACATCACACAAAAATTCGATGATAGAAATTTAAATATCAAGCTCAACTACAAATAGCTTTAAGGGTTACCTAAGCACATTCTTTGTTATTGGTTGCTGTCCGATATTACTGTTATAGAAAGTAGAATATAGTTGACTCGTTATAGCACGGAAGATTAGGCCAGGGATAAAAGCTAAACTAATAATAATTGCCAAATATCTAGAATCCGCATATTTAGTAATAGTAGAAAAGACCACGGGAGCTATACAGATTTCTGCAAGACAAGGTATAGTCATTGCTATAATGTAGAATGAAAAACTACCTATTTTTATATCGCTTGGCCTGCTCTTTCGCACATACGAGATAGAGCGTAAAACCTTGTGGTTTGATCGTTTTTTTGGTCTATTATTTTTTGCATTGATTTTGGTTTAGGGTAAATATTGGTCAATCCATAAAAGAACCGTCCAATATAAAGGGTTGTATATCTCTTGGTGCTTAGTAGTGGTAGTAAAGGCTTACCTTTGCACCAAATAATAAAGAGGAGTGAGGTCGAGAGAAGATTGTCATTTCAAACAGAATATATGACATTTAAAGAACTAGGCCTTTCCGATGCCTTACTAAAAGCGGTAGAAGAGCTAGGATACGTAACACCTAGCCCAATTCAAGAAAAAGCAATTCCAAGAGTATTAGAAGGTAAAGATGTACTAGCATCTGCCCAAACAGGTACAGGTAAAACCGCTGGTTTTGCTATGCCGATGATACAATTACTTACGAAGGAACCACCTAGAAGCAAACGGGTAATTAGAGCATTAGTGCTCACGCCTACTCGTGAACTTGCGGCTCAGGTACTTGCAGACATAGAGACCTACAGTAAACACATAGATTTACGCAGTATGGTTATATTTGGTGGAGTGAAGCAGAGCTCACAAGTAAATAAATTAAGAAACGGTATAGACATACTAGTGGCTACCCCAGGTAGATTAATGGATCTTCAAAATCAAGGTTTTGTATCGCTAAGAGATGTAGAATTTTTGGTGCTAGATGAAGCAGACAGAATGCTAGACATGGGTTTCTTAAGAGATATCAAAAAGATAATGGGTATGATGCCTGCAAAGCGTCAGAATCTATTGTTTAGTGCTACTTTTTCTCGTGAGATTCGTACACTGGCCAATGGTATATTGACTAATCCTGTAACGGTAGAGGCTACACCTGAGAACACTACAGCAGAGTTAGTAGATCAGTTTGTATATAGATGTGATGCTAAGCGTAAAACAGAACTAATCACTAAATTGATTTGGGATGGAAACTGGCATCAGGTACTTGTGTTTACTAGAACTAAGCACGGAGCTAATAGACTGACCGAGAAGCTGAATAAGGCGAAGATAACTGCCGCAGCTATTCACGGAAACAAATCTCAAAACGCTCGTACAAAAGCACTCGCAGAATTTAAAGACAAGACGATAAGCGTACTTGTAGCTACAGATATAGCAGCTAGAGGTCTAGATATTCCATTGCTTCCGTATGTTATCAATTTTGAATTGCCTAACGTGCCAGAAGACTATGTACACCGTATAGGTAGAACAGGTAGAGCAGGTGCCAGTGGACAAGCTATCTCGCTAGTAAGTGCAGATGAAGAAGAGTATGTGCGAGGTATAGAAAAGCTTCTTGGTATGCGACTAGAAGGTACTGTAATAGAAGGTTTTGAGCCTACTAAAGGTCCTGTGGAAGGTGGCAAGAAACGGGAGCAAGGCCGAGGTGGAAACAACAACAGAGGCGGTGGCCAAAACAGATATAGCGGTAACCGTAATAGCGGCGGCGGCAATAGAAATAAAGGTGGTGGAAATCGAAACTCAGGAAATAAAGGTGGAGATAGTTAAGGCTAGATATTAGTCTTTACAATCGCATATATCGCACTCTGCTTTGGAGTCAAAGCTCCACTGTATGTATATTGTCCTGCTAAGTAGACAGTTTAGCTCAGACTATTTTGTGTTAAAGTATTGAAAACAAGATATTTATGGTATTATTTTAAAATAGGTACAGTATATGAAATAGGTATGCTGAACCAGTAAAAAAAGCAATACCATGAAAAGAAATTACATTTTAATCGCAATTAGCTGTTTACTCCTAGCAGCGTGTAGTTCTGGTAAAAAACGACTGGAGCAGGGAGATTATGATACTGCTGTATACAAGGCAGTAAAGCGTCTGCAGCAAAAGCCGCAGTTGGGTAAAGCAGAGAAAGTGCTTCGCCAAGCATATACGCTAGCTGTAAATGAACATATGGAAGTCATTCGTTTTCATGACAATATGGATGCTATGTTCAAGTACGACAAAATGGTGCGTGAGTATGAAATGATAGCTTATTTAAATGCTGCTATTAGACGCTACCCTTTGTATGCTGGTTTGGTGACTCTCACAAACGTACAAAACAAACTGTCAACTGTAAGACAAGAGGCTGCTATGGCTCATAAGCTAGAAGGCGAGCGACTGCTAACCTTGGATAATAAGCAGCGTGCTCGACAAGCGTATCATCACTTTGTGCAAGCCAATAGTTTCCAAGCCGGAGTAGTGAGCATCAAAGTGCTAGACAATGCTCAAGATGCGGGTACTGTAAACGTAGTACTAGAGTTTGCCAATAGTGGACGCTTTTTTAGAAGCTACAATACAGATGAAGTTTTCAATATAGTTCGAAATAATTTTAAAGGAACTCGCTATAGATTTATGCGAGTATTAGAGCCAGTTGAGCTAGATGGAGCACCAGATGATATTATACAAATAGAAATGGACGATGCACACATAGGCGGGGTAGATTTTTCTAAGCACGTATATGAGCTCAAAAAAGAGGATGTGTATATGGGCGAAGCTACCACAGATAGTGGTGAAGTAGTAGAGGTGTACGGCACGGTAACTGCCGACTATATAGAATACTGCAAAACGATCAATAGTAGAGCACAGCTTATGATACAGCACCTAGATGGCAATACATCTGCTGTGCACCACAGACAGGTTTTTCCGAGCACGTACTGCTGGACCCAGAAATGGGCCACGTACAGAGGCGATGAACGAGCTCTCACAGACTCTCACTTAGATTTTGTAGAAAGAAGTGAGCCTAGTCTGCCTAATCCAGAGTGGTTATTCAGCCAAACTACAGCACCCTTAGCTGCTATAAGTGTCGATTTCTTAAGAGGGAGATTTAGTCACCTGCGATAGATTGATAAGCAAATAGTGAAAAAGTGAAGCACAAAAAAAGCATTCGCCGCGGCGAATGCTTTTTTTATTAAGTGTAAAAAAATATTTTATTCTGGCCATTCTACTGTCTCCTCATCTATATGATTTGGGAACATAGTGATAGAATCTACAAAACCGTCTTGTACCCACATACTCAAACCTACAGAATCTACTGTGTAGTCCTTGGCATTAAGCTCCGGAAGATCTTCGTCTAGCGTCAGATCTTCGAACTTAGCTTCTTTTAGAAAATCTTCTTCGCTCATTCCATTAAATGCTACTCCATCTAGTGTATACGTAGCCGCATAGCAAGAAATAAGTCCTAATCTGAAATCATCCTCTGACATAAAACTAAGCTCTACGCCTAACTCACTGTACAGCATAGAAATATCTTCTGATCCGTCGTCGTGCTTTTCTTTTACGTTTTCGGTAGGTTCACCTAAAAGGCCTTTTATTTGCTCTAGAGTCATCCCAAATTTTATCTGGCCAAAACCTACGAATGGTATTATTTCAATATTCATTATGTGTTTATTTAGTACGAAGGTCGTTGAAAAATTGGTCTAATCTAAAATGTTTGGCTAGGTAGTTTTTAATATGCTGCTTTACGGTCTGAGATTTCAAAGTAACTGCAGCTGAAGAACCATGCTCTGTAACTCAGTGTTCGTTTTCTTAAGAAGTGGTACTTGCAAAACAATAGAATGGCTGCCTGGTGTATAGTGTTCTTCGTTATTAAAATAACGGTTTGGCCTATCGTGTCTCCCATCCACACACTCGCTACTATAGTGCTTGCTGAGGTACTCTTAAGGTGAGTCTGAGTAATTGTTTAGTCTTTGCTAGTCGTGCCGAGCGTCAGCCGCAGCTGATGTGTCCAGTGGGTAGTATGATGTCAGCTATGCAGCCCTAGATAGAAACAGAAGAAAAGTACTGATACTAGTGTGATACTAATAGCCAGTGTTTTTAGTCTAGGTAGTTCTAGCTTTTGTACTTGTATCGCAGTGTATATGGTCCCTATTAAGAGTGCTAGTAGCATTGCAAAGCTAATATTCTGATTAGCTCCTGTAATGAATAGGTAGCCAGTAGCAAAATAGCCTGCGGCTAGCAATAGGCTAAAGGTTAGGATTCGTTTCATATTTTTCCTATGCTAAATTAATCATTTTACATGTTTTAGTCACCCTTCGCTTATCAGTATCAGTGATTTGCTTGAACCACCTGTACCTGAGAATGAAGATACTCAATACTCAAATTATCCATTTATAAAACTCTCTACCTTATCTACCATATCTGGGCTACCCATAAATACAGGGTTACGTTGGTGTATCTCTGTAGGCATTATATCTAATATGCGTTGTTTGCCGGTAGTAGCCTTACCGCCTGCTTGCTCTGTGATAAATGCCATTGGGTTACTCTCAAACATTAAGCGAAGTTTACCATTAGATGCATCTGTAGTAGCTGGGTACATGAATATACCTCCTTTAAGTAGGTTACGGTGAAAATCTGACACCATACTTCCTATATATCTGGCACTGTAGGCTTCCTTATCTGTAGAGTTACGGCAGTAGTCTACATAGTGTTGTACTCCTTCTTCGAAACGGTCATAGTTGCCATCATTTACAGAGTAGATCTTTCCATCTTTGGGTATCTGTATGTCGGGATGACTAAGGCAGAAGTCCCCTATGGATGCGTCTAGTGTGAAAGCATTGACTCCTTGTCCGGTGGTGAATACCATCATAGTACTACTTCCGTAGATGATATAGCCTGCGGCTACTTGGCTTGTGCCTTTTTGCAGTACGTCTTCCATAGTGACTGGTCCGCCTACTGGGCTTATGCGTTGGTATACGGAGAATATGGTTCCTATACTGGCATTCACATCTATATTACTACTGCCATCTAGCGGGTCCATGGCTATGATGTACTTGCTATCTTGATTTAGTGTAGTTTCTATGTGGTGTATATCTTCCTCCTCTTCTGATATGATAGCACAGCAGTCGCCACCTAGGGTAAGCGAGGATTTGAATTCCTCATTAGCCAACATGTCGAGTTTTTTTACTTCCTCACCTTGCACATTTACAGTACCGTGTGCACCTAGTATATCTACGAGTCCGGCTTTACGCACATCTCGGTTTACTATTTTGGCAGCAAATTTTATATCTCTAAAAATCTTGGATAAGTCTCCCTTAGCTTCTGGGTGCTTGTTTTGTTGGTCGGCGATAAACTGACTAAGACTTATTACTTGGTTAATTCTCATTATTATATAATTGGATAAGTTTGCAGCAAATTTAATCTTTAATGAGAGTATTCAAGTTTGGTGGAGCAAGTGTAAAGAGTGCAGACGCAGTTAAGAATGTTTCAAAAGTGCTAAATGCACATGGTGATGGCCCTTTAGTAGTGGTAATTTCTGCTATGGGTAAGATTACCAATAAGATGGAACAGCTGGTAGACGCCTATTTTCATAATGATAATACGAAAAAGCAGCTTTTTGATGAGGTGAAAGCTTTCCATTGTGAAATCACAGACGAGCTATTGATAGATGAGTATGACTACTACGAGGTAGATAATCTTCTCATAGAATTAGAATGTATTATAGAAAAAAAGCGAGATGAGTCTTCTCCATATGATACAGAATATGATAGGATAGTTCCTTTTGGGGAACTTCTGAGTACTAAAATAGTGAGTACCTATCTGAATAAGATAGGCTATAAGAATAGATGGATAGACGCTCGTAACTTTGTGATAACTACCAATAAGAATAGAGCCGCAAATGTGCTATGGGAAGAGAGTGTGCCTCTTATAAATGGGAGCCTAAAGCCGCTAGTAGAAAAACAAACTATAATAACACAAGGGTTTATAGGTAGAGGTCTTAATCATAAAAATACGACACTGGGGAGAGAAGGGTCTGACTACACTGCAGCTATTTTTGCTTATGCTCTAGATGCGGAGTCTGTAACTATATGGAAAGATGTGGAAGGTATCATGAATGCAGATCCCCAAAGTTCGAAAATGCGGTGGCTTATTCCAAAGTTATCTTACAATGATGCCATAGAGTTGGCGTATTATGGTGCTTCGGTGATTCACCCTAAGACTATTCAGCCACTCAAGAATAAGAAAATACCGTTGTACGTCAAATCTTTTTTAGATATGAATACACCGGGCACGGAAGTGGTAGAAAATGATAGTCGTACCTTGAATGAAACTCAGTGCTATATTGTAAAAGAGAATCAATCGCTTATTACCATAGCATCCAAAGATTTCTCTTTTATAGTAGAAGATAACTTAGAAATAATTTTCAATGCTATCAATACTGCAGGCTTACAGCTTAACCTAATGCAGAACTCTGCTATTAGTTTTATGGCTTGTTTTAATGAGGATGCTAAAAAGGCAGAGCATCTCACGGCTCTTTTAAAAGAAAGATTTGAAGTAGGAATGAAATCAGACAATACATTACTTACTATTTTTAACTACAATGAAACAAATTCTGAGGTTAGACAAATAATAGGAGATAGAGCAACTATACTAGAGCAAAAGTCTAGCAGTGCTTTACAACTACTTCTTAATTAGACCTACTTCTACGTCGTTTTGGTATTGTGTGGTCCTTTTGGCACCACTACTTTCTACTTCGAAAGTTCCGTTTTTCTTTCCATTGGTGAAGTTGCCTATTAGTTTTAGCGATGCATCAGCAGAAGTCTGTGTGCATACGCCGTGTGGCTTTCCCTCTTTGAAAGGGCCTGCTATTACTCCATCTCTGGAGGTCAAGGTACCTTCTCCATTGAATGAGTTCTTACTCATCTGGCCAGTATAGAAATAGTTTTTTCCCAGGAAATACGTGCCAGATCCTTCCATAATATCCTGCACCCAGTCCCCGTCATACGCTATGCCATTATCATATATAATTAAACCTTTACCGTGTTTTTTGCTCATTACATATTGGCCTGTGTAGGAGCTATTATAAGCTTCTGAGAAGAATTTTCCTTTACCCCAAATAAATCCGAGTTTAAATTCACCTTCATACTTATTACCAAAAGTATCTACATATTGGCCTACTCCATGTGGCAAGCCATACGACCACTGCCCTTTGTACATAGATGCTCCATCTGCCCAAGTCATAGTACCAAAACCGTCTACGACATTTCCTTCTCTAGGTTTACCATCTGGTAGCAAGCGAGCTCCAGAGGACTTTACGACATTAGCCAAGTTGTTTTCTAGGCTTACTATAGTAGCCGTTATTTTAATATGATCTAGTTTGCCATCAGTAAAGTAAAAATCGGTAACATCATCTTCTGTAACATACCTACGGACGTAGATATTTACCTCATCTATGTCTAGTAAGCCTGTACGTTTTTGTACTTGGTCCAGGGTCATACCCCATTTAGTATTTTTTGGCAGTTCTTGCTTATATGCTTTGTAAGTATAGCCACTATCGTATAGTGAAATACGTATGAGAGCAAAATCTCGGTTATACTGCATCGAGATTCCTTCTGCCATGTATTCTTCTTGGTAAACACGTGTAGCAGGAATCATAGCCTCGCGAACAGGATTGATTGTATCAAACGATGCACGGAGGTTGGTGAGCTCCAAAGAGTTGTAGGGCTGTGCTATGAGTCTAGTCGGACTTTGTGCAGAGCATAGGTTTATGCTAATGAAAAGAAGAGATAGAAATGTATAAAATAGTCTTTTACTGTAATTCATGGATTGTAAAAACAAAAGTATTATATTCAAGGTTTAACTCAAAGTACATCAGTATGAAAATAGCCGTTATTTAGATTATTAGATGAAATGACTACAAGATAGGTTGCCTATGATATATGTATTGTAGCATACCCTAATAGTAATGCATAAGTATTAGCTTTGCAGCGTAATAAGGAATGAGTAAACACAAGGTAACATTTAGGTTCGAAACGGAGCCTAATAAAGAAGTAACCATAGAGGTGCAAGAAGGCGATAGCATACTAGACGCTGCACATGATAATGATATACAACTAAATCATAACTGTGGTGCAGTATGTGCTTGCAGTACATGCCAAGTGTACATAGATAAAGGAATGGATTCTTTGTCAGAAATATCTGATAAGGAAGAAGATTTCATAGACAGAGCCATAAACCCAAGAATAAACTCTAGACTAGGCTGCCAGTGCATAGTGACTGCGGACATAGAGGTTACCATACCAGATCAAAGTACTATAATAGGACACTAAAAAATGAGTATAAAGAATTTTTTTGAACCACCAATGAATTGGTCAGACTATGAGGATATAGCACTGGCTTTGTACGAAAAATTTGGTGATGATTTTACAGAAAGTAAGATCTATAGAATACGCTTCACTGATCTACTAGAGTGGGTGCTAGCTTTAAAAAACTTTGAAGGGACTAGAGACGGCTCTAATGAGGGGCATCTAGAGATGATACAGAGTAGCTGGGTATACGAGTGGCGAGATAACCAATAATTTATTTACTGATGATATTAGATAAACTTGCTGCTATAGACACCTTTATTTTTGATGTAGATGGTGTGTTTACCACAGGTACCGTATTAGCTACCAATGATGGTGAAATGCTTAGAGATTTTAATATTAAAGATGGTTTTGCACTTCAGTTTGCTGTAAAACAGGGTTATACCATCATCATAATAAGTGGGGGTAATAATGAGGGAGTAAGAAAAAGACTAAAAGGTCTAGGTGTGAAAGAAGTACATACCGCAGTATCCGATAAGCGATCATTACTAAAGGACTTAGTAGCGAAATATAAGTTAGACTTAGACAATGCTTTGTACATGGGCGATGACTATCCAGACCTTTCTGTAATGAGAATGTGTGGTGTAGCTGCAACGCCTAGCGATGGAGCTTGGGAAGTACAAGAAGCAGCAGACTATATAGCAAAGCTACCAGGAGGTAAAGGTGCTGTACGAGAAGTAATAGAGAAGGTGCTAACCCTGCAAGATAAGTGGGAGAGTAGTGAGCACTCCGTATGGTAAGCACTACATCTGTGTGCGTAACCAATCCCTATTTTAGCAACTAGTTTTTTACCTTTGAGCTATGCTCAAGCCACTAAAATACATAACACAATACAAGTTTGCACTGACTGTGGGATTATTCAGTCTTTGGATGTTGTTCGTAGACGATAACAGTGCACTTTTTATTCACAAGCAGTACAATGAGCTAAAAGATCTAAAGGCTCAAGAGCGATTTTTAGAAACTGAAATAGACGATATGAATCGACAGAAAGAAGACCTTTTTTCTGATGATGATAAGCTAGAGCGATACGCTAGAGAGCACTATTATTTCAAAAAAGACAACGAAGACGTATACGTGATAGAAAAGGAAGACTGATTAAAAATTCTTAGATTTTATTAGTTTCAGTAAATTAGCGTGAATGGCACGGTTTCCTGCTAGAATACTATTCCCAAACACGAAGTTTTCCTCATTCTGAAAATCGGTAACATGTCCCCCGGCTTGCTGTACGATGTATGCACCGCCTGCTACGTCCCAGGGGCTTAGGTTTAACTCAAAAAAACCATCGAATCTTCCGATAGCCATGTAAGCCAGATCTATAGCAGCACTACCCATTCTACGTAGGCCTTTAGTCTGTTGCATCAAATCCTTGAGTGTGCTAAGGTATGCTTCCATCTCATCAAATTTATAATATGGGAATCCAGTCGCAATTAGACTCTCGGATAGTATTCTTGAAGAGCACTTGAACTTTTCACCATTTAGATATGCTCCATCCTTATCAGCGGTAAATAGCTCATTATCTGCGGGCACGTAAATAGCTGCATAATTAGGTTTGCCTAGCTCATACAGAGCGATTGAAATGCAGAACTTAGTATGTCCAAAAAGGTAGTTGGTGGTCCCATCTACGGGGTCTATGATCCAGTATTGCTCCTCATTTTTAATCGTGGTAGTTTCTTCTTCTGTGAGGAAGCCAGCATCAGGCGTTATTTTCAATAATCCTTCCACGAGCATTTTTTCACTTTCGATGTCTACATAGCTCACGAGCTGGTTTAGGCTTTTTTCAGAAACATCCGTGTATTTTACTTTTTGTTGCTCTGCGAGCTGGAATGTTCCTATGGTGCGGAGCAGGGAGGAGATTTGGTGTTGCATTTGCGAAATCTAAACATTTTTATTATTTAATACAGAATAATACTTTGTGATTAAAAGCCGAGGATTTTCAATTAATACACAGTTATGTATATTTTATCCGAAAACTTTTTCCTAATCTGGGAATCTTTAACTTCGCAAGACGATTGTATGAACAAAGTAGTAAAAAATGCAAATGAGGCTATAAAAGGAATATCGGATGGTATGACTCTTATGTTAGGAGGTTTTGGCCTCTGTGGTATTCCAGAAAATAGCATCAATGCTTTGGTAAAATCTGGAGTGAAAAACCTAACCTGTATAAGCAATAATGCAGGTGTAGATGATTTCGGTATCGGGCTTATGCTGCAAGGTAAGCAGGTCAAAAAGATGATTTCTTCGTATGTAGGAGAAAATGCAGAATTTGAAAGACAGTTGCTCAGTGGAGAGTTAGAAGTAGAGCTACTGCCACAAGGTACGCTCGCAGAAAGATGCAGAGCCGCAGGTGCAGGTATTCCTGCTTTTTTTACTCCAGCAGGATATGGTACCGAGGTAGCAGAAGGCAAAGAAGTGCGTGAGTTTAATGGAAAACAATATATAATGGAGAAGGCCTTTGAGTCAGACTATGCCATAGTAAAAGCTTGGAAAGGAGATACAGATGGCAACCTTATTTTTAAAGCAACTGCACGTAATTTTAATCCATTAATGGCTATGGCGGGAAAGATAACCATAGCAGAAGTAGAGGAACTGGTGCAACCAGGAGAGTTAGATCCTAATTTTATTCATACGCCTAGTATATTTGTAAATAGAATTTTTCAAGGCATAGATTACGAAAAAAGAATAGAACAAAGAACTATAAGATAATGCTTACTAAAGAACAAATAGCCCAGCGAATCGCTAAAGAATTAAAAGATGGATACTATGTAAACTTAGGTATAGGGATACCTACATTGGTAGCCAATTTTGTGCCTATCGATATAGATGTAACCTTACAAAGTGAGAATGGATTACTCGGGATGGGTCCATTTCCTACGGAAGAAGAAATAGAAGCAGACCTTATTAATGCAGGTAAGCAGACGGTTACGACCTTACCCGGTTCTGTCTTTTTTGATAGTGCTACTAGCTTTGCGATGATTCGTAGTGGCAGGGTAGACCTTACTGTACTAGGTGCTATGGAGGTAAACGATAAAGGAGATATTGCTAACTGGAAAATTCCGGGTAAAATGGTGAAAGGTATGGGTGGAGCTATGGATTTGGTAGCCTCTGCTCAGAATATTATTGTTGCTATGCAGCACACCAATAGAGCAGGAGAGAGCAAGTTACTAAAAGAGCTAAGTCTACCCGTAACAGGACTGGGCTGTGTAAAAAAGGTAGTGACTAATCTCTGCGTGATGGACATTACGGCTCGCGGATTTGAACTGAAAGAACTGGCTGTAGGAGTATCCGTAGCAGATGTACAAGCAGCTACAGAAGGTAGGTTGATAGTAGAGGGTGATATACCCGAAATTTCATTTTAGAAGGATTCTACCTTTTTGCTTAGCATGACTTTAGATATGCTATTTTATTGTGGCCATATTTCCTGCTCAGAAATGGAATCAATGTTGTTTTATATTTTTTTTCTAGTTGGATGCCAAATCACTAGGTTGACTATACCTTATTTTATGATAACCTCAAGAGGAGGTCCATCTATATCGCTTGATCCGTTTTTCCCATCATAACCATTGTACCCGGCTAGTCCAGCGTCTCCGTCTGGCTCTTTTCGGCAAAGAGCCATTTGAAAAACATTCGTTCGTCACCATAGCTATCTGCACCGCCAGCTGAGCAACACTAAATAGGACGCACATTTTTCTAGACTCCTTTTCTTATGGCCTTTGGAATGGCACTTTTCTAGTTCTTTAAAACAAGTGTACATCCTTTCTCTAAAATATGTAACCAAGTGCTACCTTTGCACCTATGAAAGTAACAGTAGTAGGAGCGGGTGCTGTAGGTGCTAGTTGTGCCGAGTATATCGCCATCAAAGATTTTGCCGCAGAGGTAGTTTTAGTAGATATCAAAGAAGGTTTTGCAGAAGGCAAAGCTATGGACCTGATGCAGTGTGCATCACTTAATGGTTTTGATACCAAGATAACAGGTGCTACCAATAACTATGCAGCTACTGCGGGTAGTGATGTAGCCGTAATTACAAGTGGAATTCCTCGTAAGCCAGGTATGACTCGTGAGGAGCTTATAGGTATTAACGCAGGCATAGTTAAGACTGTTTCTTCTAGCATATTGGAGCATTCTCCTAATGCTATCATCATAGTGGTTTCTAATCCTATGGATACTATGACTTACTTAGTGCATAAATCTACGAACATCCCAAAGAACCGTATTATAGGTATGGGTGGAGCTCTAGATAGTGCACGTTTTAAATATAGACTATCAGAAGCTCTGGGTTGTCCAGCTAGCGACGTAGATGGTATGGTAATTGGTGGTCATAGCGATACAGGTATGGTGCCATTGATAGAGAAAGCAACTAGAAACAGTGTAAACGTTTCTGAATTTTTAGACGCTGCTCGTATGGATGAAATAGTACAAGCTACCAAAGTAGGTGGTGCTACGCTTACTGGCTTGTTAGGCACTAGTGCTTGGTATGCTCCAGGAGCTGCGGTATCTGAGATAGTGAAAGCTATAGCTCTGGATTCTCAAAAAATGATTCCTTGCTCTGCATTGTTAGACGGAGAATACAACCTAAGCGGATTATGCATAGGAGTACCTTGTATCATTGGCAAGAATGGTATAGAACGTATAGTAGAGGTGTCTCTGTCAGACGCAGAAAAAGCTCATATGCAGTCTAGTGCAGAAGGTGTAAGTAAGACTAATGCTCTTCTTAACTAATCACTTTTTAATAATATAATAGGAAAGGACGGCTAGAGATAGTGGTCCTTTTTTTTATTTTTGGAATTCTGGCAGCTTGGTTTTAACCGTAAATACAAAAATAAATCTGCTAGCCAGAAGCATGAAATTAAGCTTGCCTGCCGCAGTCAGATAGGCTTAATAAAAAGTTCAGTCTCGTTTTTATTGCATACGGTTTAGCCAGTTGAAACCTATACTTGATATACAAAAAGACAAAGGGCAGTTATAAGATGAAACTCAGAATAATAAGCAAATAGCTTACTAGGCTTACTGTTAGAATAAAGGCTAGCAAGCTCAAATCTCAACCTAATGAGCACTTAATCTCCCTTTGTTCTATAAAGAATTTTATTGTTCTTTGCCCGATCATTTGTCTTGCTAGTTTCAATAGTAATATCTGTTCATAAAATCGAAAGAAGTATAAATATACTTTGTAACCCAATACGTGTATATTTAGAGATGCGACTATAGCCAGCAGATGACTGAAAATAAAAAAGCAGTAATCTACATGATGCTTGCATCGCTTATATTTTCTTCTATGAATCTTATAGTGAAGCAATTAGATGATATACCAGTAGCTCAGATTGTTTTTATGCGAAGCATTGTAATGCTCATAATGGTAGCCGCTATTGTCAAGAAACAGAAAATAAAACCTTTTGGATCTCATAAGAAACTTCTAATTTTTAGAGGGTTATTTGGCTCCTTAGGTATCGCTTTTTTCTTTTATACGCTGCATACTATGCCGCTAGCTAGTGCGGTAGTAGTGCATTATCTTACTCCACTTATCACCGTATTAATCTCTGTACTTATTACCAAAGTACCTATAGCACCATTGCGTTGGTTGTTTTTCTTATTATGTCTAGTTGGTATTTATATTATTAAAGATTTTGACGATAGGGTAGAGGTAGTCCCATTAGTAGTTGGGGTGCTAGGTACTATAGCGGCTTCTGCAGCTTATAATGTGATAAGTGTACTCAAAAAATCTGAACATCATTTTGTGATTATGCTGTATTTCCCTATGGTGACAGTTCCACTGGTTTTACTTTATATTTTCATTTCTGGAGATTGGGTTTGGACTACTCTGCTTAATTGGCTTCTGCTTTGTATCATTGGGTTGTGCACGTATTTTGCTCAGTATTTTCTTACTAGAGCATATCAAATAGGAGAGGTAAGCCAAGTGTCAATAGTTTCATATCTCGGGATTATTTATGCTCTATTCTTTGGTTATTATATTTGGGATGAGTGGTATTCTTCTATAGTAATACTGGGCCTAGGTCTGGTACTTTTAGGAGTAGTCGGTAATCTATTTTATAAGGGTAACAGAGCCTAAGCATTAGTTTTTTAGTATGAACAGATAACAAAGTTATTGGTGATACTATAGCGGTGATATACTTGGATATTTGGTTTGAGTGCTTGCATATTTACTAATCCTGAAGCTAAAAGGCTGTATTGGATAGCACAAGGTGGTTTAGGATCTGATACCTCTATTGACTTATCGTATGTTTCTTCAGCTGTATCTTCTTGCCTATTAGACTCTGGCGTGCATTGTTATAGGAGTAGAATATGAGGCACTAATAAAAACCTTGGGCATTATTTTCTAAGGGCAACTACAGGATCCATACGTGCGGCAAGTAAGGCTGGAGCTATACCAGACACAAGACCGATTACAGTAGAAACTACTATGCCCCAAACAAATACAGAGGTGCTGAAATAGATTTGAAAGCTTGTGAAATTACTCGCAAGTAAACCTAATCCTACTACTATGCCTATACCGATGGCGGCTCCAACTATGCAAAGCATTACAGATTCAAATAAGAACTGAGACATAATAAAACTACGTTTAGCTCCGAGTGCTTTTTGTAATCCTATTATGGATGTACGCTCTTTTACTGAGACAAACATGATATTGGCTATGCTAAAACCTCCTACCAAAAGAGAGAATCCTCCGATTATAACTCCGACTACATCTATTACTCCAAAGGTTTGATCTAACTGATTAGATACAGTGGTTAATTTATTAATGGCAAAATTGTCTTCTTCCTTAGGTTTTAACTTTCGGATGGATCGCATCAAACGCTTAATTTCAAAATCTAAATATTTGATGTCCATGCCAGGATAACCCTTGAGTACCATAGATGTTCCTACGTTGGCATTTACTTTAGGATTAGCAAATTTTTGAGCAAACTCGGATGAAAGTATCGCAATATTATCATACTGAGAGCCTCCCATATTATTGCCTTGATGCTCCAAAACTCCAATGATATTGACTGTATGTCCATTGAATTTCAGCTTACGTCCTATGGGCACTCTGCCAATGAATAGGTTTTTTGCAAGGTTGTGACCTAGTATGATTGAGTTTTCTCCTTTTTCGATTTCATAGGCATTAAAGAATCGACCGTAAGCTAGTTCCCATTGATTAATTTCGAAAAAATCGCCAGAAACTGCTGTAGCCCTTACAGATGATATCGATTCTATCTTTGACTTCAATGTATTATCTCCGAATTCATAGAAATAGGCAATATTCTTTATAATGTTTTTGTCTGCTTCTAGCTTGAGTCTCTCGTATTCTTTTTCTGATGTCTTAGGTCTACTTTGGTACTCCCACCAAGGAGTCCTAGATCCAAATGACCACGGCATTTTTTGTACATAAACAATATTGTCGCCCATTTTGTCAATATTGGCTCGTATGTTTTGCTCAAGAGAGTGTGTGGCCGTTAAAACGGCAACTATGCAAAAAATACCAATCGTGATTCCTAGTATAGATAACAAGCTACGGAGCTTATTACCCAGCAAAAAGCTAAGGCTAAGAGAAATAGATTCGTAAATACGTGAAGTGCGTTTCATTAACTTGTCAAACATAGGACAAGTGTGTGCAGAATAGTGTATACTTATCGATTAACTAAGGTTAAAAAAAGTTATGATTCTGAGCATTCAGGTCAGTTAAAAAAGAAAACAAATGGGGCATTATATTTATTCTTGACTTCTCCTCTATAAAAGGTTATTTTTGCACTCGATTTTGCACATATTATATCTTAATATAAATTAATGAAATTATCAGAATTCCACTTCGAATTAGACCCTAGTAAAATAGCCAATACATCACCTTACAACCGAGATGAGTGTAAGCTTATGGTAGTAGATAAAGCTACCAAAACAATTGAACACAAAATGTTTAAAGACATTTTAGAAGAGTTCAATGATGGAGATGTCATGGTACTTAACAATGCTAAGGTATTTCCAGCTAGGCTTTATGGTAATAAAGAAAAGACAGGTGCTAAGATTGAAGTTTTCTTGCTAAGAGAGCTAAATCAAGAACTTAGACTTTGGGATGTACTAGTAGATCCAGCTCGTAAGATTAGAGTAGGCAATAAGCTTTTCTTCGGAGAAGATGAACTAGTAGCAGAAGTGATAGATAACACTACTTCTAGAGGTAGAACTATTCGTTTCTTATATGATGGTACAGATAGAGAGTTTAAGGATGTAGTAAATAAGCTAGGTCATACACCTATTCCTAAGTATCTAGATCGTGAAGCTACAGCAGAAGATGCAGAAATGTATCAAACAATATTTGCAGAGATAGAAGGTGCTATAGCACCTCCTGCAGCAGGTCTGCACTTTACAAAAGCACTAATGATGCGTCTTGAGATAAAAGGTGTAAAGTTTGCTAAAGTTAACTTGAATATTGGTCTAGGAGCTTTTAGACCTGTAGAGGTAGAAGATCTTACTAAGCATAAAATGGATAGCGAGCATTTTATCATAAAACAAGATTCTGCTGATATAGTAAATGCTGCTAAAAAAGATAAAAAGAAAGTATTAGCCGTTGGTTCTAGTGTGATGAGAGCTTTAGAAAGTTCTGTATCTGCATTTGGGCAGTTAAATGCTGATGATAGCTGGACAGATAAATTTATCTTTCCTCCATACGAGCCACGTATTGCAAATGCATACTTGACAAATTTTCATCAGCCACAGTCTACACTTATGATGCTTACATCTGCTTATTTAGATGATCATAAGTTAGCTATGGAGGTATATAACACAGCAGTAAAAGAAGGGTATAATTTCCTATGTTATGGAGATGCTCTTTTAATTAAATAGAAAAAGTGGCACGAGTTTGTGCGTAACTATCCCTAGTTAATCCGTTAATTTGGAACTTTATATGGAAATATTTTCAATAATAATATTAGCTATACTAGCCTATTTACTTGGAAGTCTTCCTAGTAGTATATGGCTAGGTAAGGCTTATTTTGGAGTAGATGTAAGAGACTTCGGGAGCGGAAACGCAGGTGCCACTAACACTTTTAGGGTGCTAGGAACTCAAGTGGGTATCATAGTCCTCTTTTTAGATATTGTAAAAGGAGTGACTGCCGCTAGTTTGGTGCATTATCTCGGTTTTGTAGAACATGGTACAGACCAATTTATAAATTTACAGTTGCTTTTTGGCTTGTTAGCAGTTGTGGGGCATATATTTCCAGTATTCGAAAAATTCAAAGGAGGTAAAGGCATTGCTACACTTTTTGGCATGCTCATTGGGATTCACTATGTATTAGCTTTAGCCATAATGGGATTATTTATCATTGTTTTACTACTTACTAAGTACGTATCACTAAGCTCAATCCTAGCTGCTATTGCATTTCCTATTTTGACTATTTTTGTGTTCAAAAGAGATGAGCCACTATTTATAGCTTTTGGTATAGCCGCAGCTTTAATGGTGATTCTCACGCACAAAAAGAATATAACTCGCTTACTCAATGGAGAAGAAAGTAAAGCAAACTTATTTAGAGGTAAAGGATGATTTGGAATAATAATACACAAGAATCTGAAGAAACAGAGGTTTTAGTAGATACTGACACTGGTTCTGCCATAATATTGTATAATGATGATGTCAATACTTTTGACCACGTAATATATTGTCTTATAAAATACTGCAAGCATACAGAAGAGCAAGCAGAGCAATGTGCTATGCTAGTGCACTATAAGGGTAAATGTACTGTAAAAAGTGGTTCGGAAATAGTTCTTATACCCATTTGCGAAACGCTTACCGAAAAAGGTCTTAGTGCCGTATTAGAAGAGCTCTAATACTGTTCTTTTTCGTTCGGAAAATCTTTAGATTTCACATCCTTTATATACTGACCTACAGCTCCTTTCATTTCTTCGTATAGATTTAAATACCTTCTTAAAAATCTAGGCGAAAACTCCTTGGTCACACCGAGTAGGTCGTGCAGTACGAGGACCTGACCGTCTACTCCGCTACCAGCTCCTATTCCTATTACAGGTATAGTCACATTTTTAGCTACCTCAGTAGCTAGCTTAGCAGGTATTTTTTCTAATACTAAACCGAAACATCCTGCTTCTTGCAGTAGTAAAGCGTCTTCTTTTAGTTTATCAGCTTCTTCTACTTCCTTTGCACGTACCGTATAGGTGCCAAATTTATAGATACTCTGTGGCGTAAGACCTAAATGTCCCATTACTGGTATTCCCGCAGATAATATTCTTTTTACAGATTCTATCACTTCGGATCCACCTTCTAGCTTTACAGCGTGAGCACCACTTTCTTTCATTATACGAATGGCACTTCTTAAAGCCTCAGAACTATTGCCCTGGTAGCTGCCAAATGGCATGTCTACTACTACCAATGCTCTGTCTACTGCACGTATTACAGATTGGGCGTGATAGATCATTTGATCAAGTGTGATAGGCAAGGTGCTATCATGACCTGCCATTACATTACTAGCAGAGTCCCCTACTAGTATCACGTCTATACCTGCATCGTCTACTATTTTAGCGTACGAATAATCATAAGCTGTGAGCATTGATATTTTTTCACCACGAGACTTCATTTCCTGAAGCTGATGAGTGGTTACCTTTTTTATTTCTTTCTTAGCGGTACTCATTGTGATTATTCTTTTAGATTTAGCATGTACTTCAGTCGTTCTATCTGACGAAGTAATACGGTATTGTCTTTTTTTACTTGTTCTTTTTGTTCTTTGGTAGTTCTGTTTTCAGCTTTGAGTCGCTGATTCTCGTTTTTCACATCTGCCAAAATAGAGGTAAGGTTAAGTACCAAATCTCCGTTGCTTCCGTTTTCTACATCCTCTTTGAGTGACTCTAGATATTCAAGTCTCTTTTTATTTCGAGTTACGATTTTGGTTGTAGAGTCTAGCTTTTCAGAGAGTATCTTATTATTGTACTCTAGCGTAGCAGATCTGCTTACTAAAGAGGTGTCATAGTTTAACATACTCTTACACCTATCTAGATCCTTTTGTAAGGTGCTTATTTCGACTTGCTGCTGGTCTATCTTGGTTTTGAAAATCATAATTACCTCTTGAAAATCAGAGTCTTTATTCTCTACTGTAGTATTTTTAGTTACATCTATAGCTTGAGATGAAGATCTCCTTTTTAACAAAAAATATTTCACCAATACTTCTGTACTCGCACGTGTAAATAGTCCTATTTTACCACTTTCGAACTGGTTGTCAATTGCCGTATATTCATACTTGCCGTTAAAATAAATATCGTAATAACCTTCCTGTACCTTTACTGTAATTTGATTAAAAGATTTCTTTTTTAGGCTTTTAGATTTAACCCATCCTTTACCGCTAGGCGAGCCACTTAAAAGTCGCTCTTGCATCCCATTCATTTTAGTGACTCTAAACCTTTTTTTGTTGTTTACTTCTAGCAGTATTCCACCATTTACTGTAGTTTGTCCGTTTAGTACTATGCCTGCACTCTGTCCGCCTTTACCTATAGATAGACTAGTCTGCACCTCATAGGAGTACAGTGGTTTTTCTAGTTTAAGATAGGAGTATGATGATCCGTTGTCACTTATTCGCTTTATACGGTAGTTGCCATCGTCTATAATCGAAATCTCTAAAGCTGTATACTTCTGTAGGAAGTTATACTTATTGCTACTGAAATCTTCATAGACTAGAGTATCATTAAATTTGGTAAAGACATTTTGTCCATTGGTCAAATGTGACAGAGTTATTATTAGTATAAATGATAGAAATCTCATTTTATTTGTGAAAGTTTGCAAAGCTAAACTAAAATAATGCAAAAACCGATTTGGAATAACATACTGTTGACACTGATTTTTTTTACTTTTTGTGGGTGCGAAAATGAACTAAAAGTAGCTGCAGATTGGGAAGAAGTGGCGGTAGTCTATGCTGCTTTAAATCCTACTCAAAGCAAAAATTATGTAAGAGTACAGAGAGCATATCTAGATGAGAAACGAGGTGCACTTAATTTTAGCAATGTACAAGATTCTCTTTATTTTGAAGAGTTAGATGTCACTAAACTTGAGTATAGAAATGAGACTCTTACCAATACATTCATACTACGTAAGGTGGACGGAGATACACTGGGAATGCCTAAGGATACAGGAGTTTTCTATAGCGACCAAAACATATTATACGAACTGGATAATCCTGTAATGCCTTCTAGTTATCTGGTTAACTATACCTATGTAATTACAGTACGCAATCCAGTGACAGGGTATTCTACGACAGCTAGTACGCCGAGTGTAGGGAGTCCTGAGGTTACAGAGCCCATTAATGACAACTTTAGTCTTATCAATTTTAATGGTACAGATGATCAAACTACGCTCACTCGTTTTCAAGAAGGCAAATGGGCACGGGCTTATTCCGTAGAAATGGTGATTTACGTGGAAGAAACACAAAAAGATAACCCGGCCAATAAGGAGATGAAAGAAATAATTTGGCGAATGGTAAATTTAGGTAAAACCAAAGATTTGACACGCCAAGAAAAGGCTACTTACTTAGTTCCTTCTATTAATTTTTTCACTTCACTACAAGCTGGCCTACAAGAGGATAATAGCCTAGAACGACGCTTGATTAACTATGACATTAATTTCTATGGCATATCAGATGACTTTAACACTTACTTGAGTGTGAACGAACCTTCTATAGGTATAATTCAGAAAAAACCGGAATACACTAATTTTGATAATGGCCTAGGTGTATTCGCTTCCAGACACATCAAATCCTTTGAGGGATATTCTTTCCCGGGAAGCACGCTAAGACATATTCAAGAGTCAAGATTTACCGAAAAGCTTGGTTTCTTACCTTGATTAAATGTCGTTTTGTCATAAATAATTTTTTAGAACTGCCAATTTTTACTTAATCTATTAATGGCATTGTAGTTGTTTGTAGGTAGTCAATAAATAATCGAATAGTATACAAATGAGTAAAGTAATTGGAATTGACTTAGGAACTACAAACAGTTGCGTATCTGTAATGGAAGGTAACGAACCAGTAGTGATACCTAACAGTGAAGGAAGAAGAACTACACCATCTATTGTCGCTTTTATGGACAATGGAAATGGTGAGAGAAAAGTAGGTGATCCTGCTAAAAGACAAGCGATAACAAACCCGCAAAACACCATAAGCTCTATCAAGCGTTTCATGGGGTCTACCTTTGATGAGGTAGCCAAAGAAGCTGGACATATGGCTTACAAAGTGGTAAAAGGTGATAATAATACACCTAGAGTTTTGATAGGTGATAGAAAGTATTCACCACAAGAAATCTCTGCTATTATTCTTCAGAAAATGAAGAAAACTGCTGAGGATTATCTTGGTACTGAAGTGACTAGAGCAGTAATCACTGTTCCTGCATATTTTAATGATAGCCAAAGACAAGCTACTAAAGAGGCTGGTGAAATAGCTGGTTTAAAAGTAGAACGTGTGGTAAATGAGCCAACTGCTGCGGCATTAGCTTACGGACTAGACAAAAAAGACATAGATCAAAAAATAGCGGTATATGATTTAGGTGGAGGTACATTTGATATCTCTATACTAGAATTAGGTGATGGCGTATTTGAAGTAAAATCTACCAATGGTGATACACACCTAGGTGGTGACGATTTTGATAGAGTTATCATAGATTGGTTAGCAGAAGAGTTTAAAGCAGATGAAAACATGGACCTTAGAAAAGATCCTATGGCTTTGCAAAGACTAAAAGAAGCAGCTGAAAAAGCAAAAATTGAGTTAAGTAGCTCTACTCAGACTGAGATAAATCTACCTTACGTTACAGCTACAGATAGTGGTCCTAAGCACCTAGTACGTTCTCTTACTAGAGCTAAGTTTGAGCAACTAGCAGATAGTCTTATCAAGCGTAGTATGGATCCAGTGAAGAAAGCAATGAAAGATGCTGGATACACTCCTGCAGACATTGACGAAGTAATCTTAGTAGGAGGTAGTACTCGTATGCCAAGAATACAAGAAGAAGTAGAAAAATTCTTTGGTAAAGCACCAAGTAAAGGAGTAAATCCAGATGAGGTAGTAGCCATAGGTGCTGCTATTCAAGGTGGTGTACTTACTGGTGAGGTGAAAGATGTATTACTATTAGACGTGACACCACTTTCTCTAGGTATAGAGACTATGGGTGGTGTGTCTACGGTACTTATAGAAAGTAACACGACTATTCCTTCTAAAAAATCTCAAGTATTTTCTACAGCTTCTGATAACCAACCAAGTGTAGAGATACACGTATTGCAAGGTGAGAGAGCTATGGCTAGAGATAATAGAACTATAGGTAAGTTTCACTTAGATTCTATACCTCCATCTCAAAGAGGAGTACCACAGATAGAAGTAACTTTTGATATAGATGCCAATGGTATACTAAACGTAAGTGCTAAAGATAAGGGTACAGGTAAAGAGCAAAACATTAGAATAGAAGCAAGTTCTGGTCTAAGTGAAGCAGAGATAGATAGAATGCGTAAAGAAGCAGAAGCTAATGCAGATTCTGATAAAGCAGAAAAGGAGAAAATTGATAAGCTAAACGAAGCAGATCAATTAGTATTCTCTACTGAGAAGCAACTGACAGAGTATGGTGATAAAATACCTGAGGATAAAAAAGGAGCTATAGAAGCAGCCAAAGAAGAGTTGAAAAAAGCTCACGCAGCTGGCGACATAGCAGGTATAGATACGCATATGGAAACGCTTAACAAAGCGTGGGAAGCTGCTAGTCAAGATATCTACGCTGCACAGCAAGATGGTGGAGCCGAAGGTGCTGGACCAGAAGCTACTGCAGGTGGCGATGCTACCGGTGACGATGCTAAGGACGTAGAAGACGTAGAATTCGAAGAAGTAAAATAGTCTTTTAGTGAGGAGTGACTAGTACGTAAGTGACTAGGAAACTCATCCAAATAGTATTAAGAGCTCTCGCTACGGCGAGGGCTCTTTTTTTTTGTCCATTTTTTACTTGACTATATCACGACTTTACATTTCGCAACCATTTGTCATCTCTGGGTCTATACAAGTATAAGAAACTAAATGTTGTCTATTTAATTTTCCAATCAATGCCAACCACGTTTAGTGAGTTTGAATACTCAAAAAACCATTGAACACGTTCAATGGTTTTTTTATTGTCATATTATATAAAAGCCTTTATAGTCGGGAGGTAACACCTCTATATTCGATGGATATAATGACGAAAATAAAATTTACTTATCTTACAATCATAGTGAGCTTGCTCCTATCTACGGTGTCACATGCTCAAGTAACAAGAGCATTGTTTGTGGGTAATAGCTATACCGCGGGTATGCCTGGTGTAGTGACGGCAGTAGCCTTGGATGCTGGAGACACGCTAGAAGCTATGGAAAACACTCTCGGTGGACAAAGACTGTCTGGTCATGCGAGCAGCCAAGAACTATATCAGCAGATTAGAAATGAAAACTATGACTATGTAATCTTACAATGTCAGAGTCAAGAGTGCTCCTGGCCAGATAATCAGGTGCAGTCTGAAGTGTTCCCATATGCAAAACAAATATGTGACAGTATTCGTGGCCAAGCATGTATAGTACCTATGTTTTATATGACTTGGGGACGAGAGAATGGCGATAATCAAAACTGTGCCTCTTGGCCACCGGTGTGCACCTACGAAGGAATGGATAGCATCATTTATGCTAACTATCAGATAATGGGCGTAGCTAATGATGCAGAGGTGAGTCCCGTGGGAGCAGTGTGGAGATGGATCAGAGAAAATGCGCCAAGTTTACAATTGTATTCTGGTGATGGTTCTCATCCTGGGCCAGTTGGTATTACTGCGACGGCTTATACTTTCTATACCTCTATATATCGCAAGAGTCCTTATAATTCTAGCTATACCAATGGATTACCACAAACTACCATTGATACTATACACATGGCCGTAAGTGCAGTCTTACTAGATAGTTTAAGTAAATTTAACATAAGAGTAAGTGATCCCTCCGCAAAATTTACGGTATTAAAGGACGAATGTACTTTTACGTTTGATCCTGTGAATGAGAATATAGATGCAGGGCATTGGGATTTTGGGGATGGTACTTCTTCCGATACTTTAGTAACTACTCACACCTATGCAAGTGAAGGTAAATACACTGCGAAATTTTCTGCAACGCAATGCGGCAGAACCTCTGTAGATTCTTTGACTTTAACCTGCGGCACTAATTCTATAAAATCTTTAGATTCAGATTTTATTATTTATCCTAATCCAAGTACTGGAGATATAATACTACCTGATGGATGTTCTGTGCTAGAGGTTCGAGACCTATTGGGTAAGAGTATTGAGTTTGAAGCCCAAAGAAATAATCGGATAAGAATAGATGCCAAAGGAGTTTATATTCTTAAAATATCGAATAATTTAAACCAAAATTTTTTCAAGAAAATCTTAATAGAATAAATACTATTCCCAAATTCTTCTAACTTTACCACGAACTAAAAGCAGAACAGAATTGAAACTTTCCGTACTTAAAGAAACTGATGCAGGCGAAACACGTGTAGCTATTGTACCTAAATCTATTGCAAAACTAACGGCCCTTGGATTTGATGTGACAGTAGAAACCAATGCTGGAGCCAGTGCAGCCTTTACCGATGCCGACTATACTAATGTAGGAGCATCTATAGCCCATACTTCCATAGAAGCCATTGAGAAAAGTGAAGTCATAATAAAAATAAACCCACCGTCTAAAGAGGATATTACTTCTTTGAAGGCTGGTCAAATTTGGATATCACAATTGTTTCATCGATTGAATGAGCCGCTTATTAAAGAATTAGAGTCTAAAGGAGTGAAAGGGTTAAGTTTAGATGCCATGCCTCGTATTACTAGAGCTCAGAGTATGGACATCCTTTCATCTCAGTCTAATCTTTCTGGTTATAAAGCAGTGATTTGTGGAGCAGACAATTTAGGCAAAATTTTTCCGATGCTTACTACGGCAGCAGGTACTATAACACCTGCCAAGGTTCTAATCTTCGGAGTAGGAGTAGCAGGTCTACAAGCTATAGCCACTGCTAAAAGACTAGGTGCTAGGGTAGAGGCTACAGATGTACGACCAGAGTGCAAGGAGCAGACCGAATCTCTAGGAGCTAAATTTATCACAGTAGAAGGTGAAGGAGTGAAGATAGAAGGTGGCTATGCTAAGGAAGTGTCTGCCGAATATTTAGAAAAACAAAAAGAAGCAGTTAATAAATCACTAGCTCAAGCAGATTTAGTGATTACTACAGCACTTGTGCAAGGAGCTAAATCTCCGATACTCATCAGCGAAGAGCAAATAGGGTTGATGAAAAATGGAGCTGTTATAGTAGATATGGCAGTGGCTAAAGGCGGTAATACCGAATTGAGCAAAGCAGACGAAACGGTAATACATAACGGAGTGAAAATAGTAGGTGTGTCCAACTTCCCTGCTCAGATTCCAACTAATGCCAGTGAATTACTAAGCCGAAACATCGATACATTCTTATCGCATTTGGTAAGTGAAGGAAGTTTCAAATGGGATATGGAGGATGAGATAACTACGGAAACTTTAGTAACCAAGGAGACAAATAATCCATCTTAAAACCTTAGACCTTAAAAATTAAACCATAATTATATGAACGATTTAATACAGTTTTTCACGGAAAATAAAGAGATGATCTTCATCGTCATCTTGATGATATTCGTAGGAGTAGAAGTGATAGGCAAAGTGCCTGCAGTACTGCACACACCACTTATGTCTGGTGCTAATGCTATACACGGTGTGGTAGTAGTAGGAGCCATATTACTCATGCTAAATACGGAGTCTGATAATTACTTAGCCCTAGGATTAGGCACTGTTGCAGTCTTTTTAGGTACGCTCAATGTAGTAGGAGGTTTTGTAGTGACAGATAGAATGTTAGAAATGTTTAAGAAGAAGAAATAATGCATTTAGATATACAACACATTATATATTTACTGTCTTCAGTTACCTTCATATTAGGACTGAAAATGCTCAGTAATGCAAAAACAGCTAAAAATGGTAATTCGTTAGCGGCAGTAGGTATGATAGCGGCCATGATTACGGCTATCGTATTTCACGAGGGAGCAGTAAGTCCTCTAGTCTATGGTCTTATATTCGGTGCTATTGCTGTAGGTACGGTAGTAGGTTGGCTCACTGCCAAGCGAGTACAAATGACAAAAATGCCTGAATTGGTATCTTTATTTAACGGTATGGGTGGAGCTTGTGCTGCACTTATAGGCTTAGTAGAATTTCACCATTATGTAGGCGATAGTATGAGCATGAGTGTTATTCTGGCAGGAATGGTCATAGGTTCTGTTTCCTTTAGTGGGAGTATGATTGCTTGGGCTAAGCTGAATGGAAAAATAAAAAATGCCATACGATTTCCGAAGTATAATATTCTGAATACCATCATTCTAATAGGCCTTTTCGTGTATGCAGCATGGATGGTGTGGACAGGTACAGGAAGCGAAATGCATTTGTATGTATTGTTTGCCGCTGCCTTGGGGTATGGTATCCTCTTTGTGTTGCCTATCGGCGGTGCAGATATGCCAGTGGTTATCTCACTACTAAACTCATTTACAGGACTTGCGGCAGCTTTTGGAGGTTTCTTATACGGCAATCAAGTGATGCTTACGGGTGGTATACTCGTAGGTAGTGCAGGCACACTGCTGACCTTGGTAATGTGTAAGGCTATGAATAGACCTTTATTCAATGTGATATTTGGGGCATTTGGAGCAGGCACCACAGCAGCTAGCGAAGCAGGACCTCAAGGCAATGTGAAAGAAGTAGGTCCCAGTGACCTAGCCGTGCAATTGAACTATAGTAAAAAAGTGATCATAGTTCCAGGCTATGGACTTGCAGTAGCTCAGGCTCAGCATGTCATCAAAGAATTAGAAACTATCTTAGAAGAAAGAGGTGTAGAAGTAAGTTATGCCATACATCCAGTAGCAGGTCGTATGCCCGGTCATATGAATGTGCTACTAGCAGAAAGTAACGTAGAGTACGATAAGCTCAAAGAGATGGACGATATTAATCCGGAGTTTGCTCAGACGGATGTGGTCCTAGTAGTAGGTGCTAATGATGTGGTAAACCCAGCAGCTAAGACAGATCCTAGTAGCCCTATTTATGGGATGCCAATACTCGATGTAGAAAATGCCAAAGCTTGTATCGTGAATAAGCGGAGTATGAAGCCGGGTTATGCAGGTATAGAAAACGAACTTTTCTTCAGAGATAAAACTCAGATGCTATTTGGCGATGCTAAGAAAGTGCTAAGCGAGTTAGTGGCAGAGTTGAAGGCGTTGGATTAAGAGAAATTAAAAAAAACATATTATTTTGTCGTGATAATAAGACTTTGAATAATCTATTTTTTACCAAAAACATATTAGACTCTACGCTAAAACTAGAGGAGCAAGAAGCGGTACACTGTGCTCTTGTGCTTCGCAAAAAAGTGGGCGATGTCATCTATGTGATAGATGGTAAAGGCAATAGGTACAAAAGTGGAATAGATAAGCTGAGCAAGCGAGATGTAGAATGTACTATTCTAAGTATCCAGTCTCAACCTAAATCTGAGCACATCACTATAGCCATAGCTCCTACTAAAAATAGAGATAGACTAGAGTGGATGATAGAGAAACTCGTAGAGATAGGAGTGGAGCGAATCGTCCTCATGAATACAGCTAATACAGAAAGAACTCGCAGTAATTTGGATCGGCTGGAAAAGAAAGCCATATCCGCAGTAAAACAAAGCCTACGTTTTTATATCCCTGAAGTAGTAGAGTTAGATTACACGGAAGTACTTCAGTTAGAAGCGGATGATAAATACATTGCTCATTGTTATGACGAACAACCTAAAACCGAGCAATCAAGCAATAAAGAAACCAAGCAACTTATCCTCATAGGTCCAGAAGGTGATTTTACTACTAGTGAAGTACAACAAGCTTTTGATGCAGGTTTTCAAGGCTTAGATCTTGGCGAGTTTAGACTCCGTACAGAAACAGCGGCTATAGTGGCGGTCACTAAGTTTCAATAAATTTCTATTAATTTCGTTAGCATCAATATGAAGAACATTCTCCTACTGATTACGGTAGTCATAGCATCTAGTTTTCAGACAGATTATAGTATTAAAATAGCCAAGCTAAAATACGATGGTGGCGGTGACTGGTATGGTAACAGAACAGCATTGCCTAATCTAGCTAAGTTTTGCAATGAAAACCTGAAGACAAGCATAAACCCACAGGACGAAGTAGTGGAGGCTGCGAGTGCAGAGATCTTTAACTATCCCTACGTATATATGACTGGGCATGGTAATGTATTGTTCAACGCTAAAGATGCAGCTAATATGAGAAAGTATCTATTGGCAGGTGGATTTTTACATATAGATGATAACTACGGACTAGATAAATACATCCGTCCGGAGATGAAGAAGATTTTTCCAGAACTCGATTTTGTGGAGTTGCCTTTTAATCATCCTATCTATAATCAGCGATATAACTTCCCTAAAGGATTGCCAAAAATTCACGAGCACGATGGCAAGCCTGCACAAGGTTTTGGTTTAATATATAAAGGCAGATTGGTTTGCCTCTATGACTATGAATGCGATTTAGGAAATGGCTGGGAAGACGCCGGAATATATGACGACAGCCAAGAAAAACGTACCCAAGCTCTTCAGATGGGAGCCAATATTTTGCAGTATTGCTTTAGTAACTAAGGAAGTCTAAGCTTAATTCGTAGCTGTCTTCTTTATATAAACTTAATGGGACTCACTAGCCTCATTCTTCATTTTATCAGCCAGCTCTTTCCCCAGATATCTATCTATAAGACTATGGGCGAGATATATAACAGGCGTGAGCACCACTGCTATAAAAAATTTATAAAAGTAGTTATTGAATCCCACTGCGAGTACTAGAGCCCAGCTCCAGTCTGCACCTAGCTTAAATGCGATGATGAGCACTACAAAGCTATCTACGAACTGACTTACAAGTGTGCTGCCTGTAGCTCTTAGCCAGATTTTACTTTCTCCAGTGATGCTTTTTAGTTTATGAAATACCGCAACATCCAGTATTTGACCAATTAAAAAGGCCACCAAAGAACCGAGTATTATCCATAGTCCTTGTCCGAAAATTTTGGCAAATGCCAATTGGAAATTGGGGACACCTGCATCTGCTGCACTACTAATCCACCAGGCGGCTGGCGTGAGATGTATGGCCGCATACACCATAGCAAAAGCAAAAATGATAAGCCCTACGGTAAGATAAGAGAGGAACTTGACCCCGCGTGTTCCATAGTATTCATTGATAATGTCTGTCATAATAAATACGACTGGCCATAGTACCACTCCCGCCGTTAGGTTAAAACTCATCTCCTCGCCAAAGAGTGAATAGACCAAAGGCTCTATACCTAGAGTACCTTCTAAAGAGAATATTTTAACGCCTATAAACTCTGCTATGAGAGCGTTGGCTATGAAAAAACCACCTAGTATTAGGAAGAGTTTATTTTCTTTTTTAGCTAAGATGTTCATTTATGTATCTATTTTGACTGAGTTGTGGAAACAAAGGCACCAAACTTGCGTATAGTAACTATAACATTGCAAGAATATATAATGAAGTTCGTTTTTAGCATATTATTTGTCATTGGTTCTTTTACTGCTATGGCACAAGATGCCTTGAGTTATTATAATTCAGGCATAGATAAATTTGAAGAGGGTAATTCTCTAGGTGCAATCAAAGATTTCGATTCTGCTATAGCCAATAATTCAGAACTGGCAGAGGCATACTGGGGTAGGGGAAGCGTATTTGCTGAGTTAGAGCAGTTTTCGCGTGCTCTCAAAGATTTGAATACGTGTATTAAATTAGATCCAGGAATAGGTGATGCATTTTATAATAGAGCGTACGTTTGGGTAGCTATGGACGAGCCACAAAAAGCATTGAACGACCTCAATATGTATATTGTACTAAACCCAAAAGATATCAATGGATACTTGTCTAGACTAGACATCCTTGTGAAATATTCTGATCAAGAAAAGGCGTATGCAGATATGGAGAAAATAGCTACTCTAGAAGCTATTAACCCGGGCCAGCTAGTACAGCGTGCTCGTATAAAATACTTGATGAAAGATACAGTGGGAAGCATTACGGATTTGGATGCAGGTATAGCTATGCTCCCTACTTTTATGGATGCTTACTACCTTAGAGGAAAGTACTATTACGAGTATGGACAATACAACAAAGCTATTCAAGATTTGAATATCTATCTTTTGTCCAAGGATGATGATGTAGAAGCATTTGTGGTACGTGGAGAGTGCTACGCTCGTCAAGGTGAGTATAATCTGGGTATTAATGATTATTCTTCAGCAATAGCTCTAGAAAGTGATAATCCGACTTACTTCTTCGATAGAGGTTTTTTCTATTTACAAATGCAAGAGTATGCAGATGCAAGAGTAGATTTTAGAAAGGCAATATTCTATAGTCACCAAGATATAAAATTGGCATATTTCAATTTAGGGATAGCAGAATTTAAGCTAGATAATAAAGAGGAAGCCTGTACTAACTGGCGAAAATCAGAAGATGTAGGTTTGGAATATTTTTTAAAATATTGTAACTAGTCTTTCAGTTCGAAAATTCGGAATTTACTGAATCCCCATTTAGCTAGTCTATATTGTATAGAAACTAGTAATACACCAAGTCCGTATATAGAGCTACGCTTTAGGTTAATGGAGCTTGCATCGTCAAAGTATTTAGTAGGGCAGGTTACTTCACCTATTTCGAACCCAGCAAAAAATACTTGAGCCGTCATCTGATTATCAAAAACGAAATCATCAGAATTTTTCTCGATGTCTATCTTGTCAAATATTCTAGTATCAAATGCTCTATAGCCCGTATGATATTCGCTCAGCTTTTGATTGATCAGTATGTTTTGGAACAAGGTTAGGATTCTGTTGGCTATATACTTGTACCAAGGCATTCCACCCTTTAGAGCTCCTTTACCCAATATACGGCTAGCATATACAGCAGGGAATACACCGTTGGCTATAATGCTGCACATACTCTTTACTAGTAATGGAGTGTACTGGTAGTCTGGATGTACCATGATTACTATGTCTGCACCTATAGCTACCGCTTTATTATAGCAGCTTTTTTGATTTCCTCCATAGCCTCGGTTTTTATCATGTATTATTACATGATTTACTCCAATGCGTTTAGCCAAAGCAGCAGTATCATCTTTACTCGCATCATCTACCAGAATAGTTTCATCTACTATGTCAAATGGAAGCTCTTTGTATGTCTTCTCGAGTGTTTTAGCAGCGTTATAAGCTGGAAAAACAACTACTACTTTTTTCCCGTCTATCATAAGTATAACATGTAATATACCGCGGCTCCAGAAAAGTATCCTATAATAGCGAGCCAGCTTATTTTTTTAAGATACCACATAAAATCTATTTTCTCT
>Ga0209713_10000212_pt1 | contig 32984 bp, 20 predicted proteins | sample ArcOceMetagenome_3_FD_187444 | JGI IMG/M metagenome (GOLD analysis project Ga0209713, IMG submission 187444) | Marine eukaryotic phytoplankton communities from Arctic Ocean - Arctic Ocean- Svalbard ARC20M Metagenome (SPAdes) (version 2) | ecosystem: Environmental > Aquatic > Marine > Oceanic...
TTCATTATATCTCTTATTGCATAAATCTTTTGAACCATTACACTGTCCATAAAAGTTAAACGAAATTAAATATAAAATAGAAAATATATATTTATGCACTAATCTTTCCATAATTTTAAGTATGTTTTAATTTTTTATAAACTTTCTATTGGTTTGCCCCACACCAGTAACATACCTATTAAATAGAAACGTTTAAAAAAATGCATGTTTTCATTTTCTAAAAATTTTTTATAAAATAGGTAAAGAACTGCTAAACAAGCTGTAGATTTTAAAACGTATATCGATATGTTATTTCTTTTTAATTTCTGATTCAATTAGAGTTTTTAGATTTTCTAATTCCGATTTGGACAAGTTAGTTTCTTTGGTAAAAAAAGAGGCGAACTGGGATGCACTATCGTTAAAGAAACTTTTTATCAACCCATTTACGTGTTTGGAAAAATAATCTTCCTTATTTATTAAAGGAAAATATTCACGTGTTCTACCTACTTGTATGTAGTCGATAAATTCTTTTACCTGCATTCTTTTTAACAAGGTTGCAATTGTCGTGGTTGCAGGTTTTGGATCTTGATATGCATTTATTAAATCTTTTAAAATGCCCTTTTCAAGTTTCCATAAATGATTCATTAACTCTTCTTCGGATTTGGATAATTTCATAGCCTAATTATTTTACTCTACAAACATAGAACAAAATAATTTATTCTACAAACATAGAGCTAAATATTTTTTCAATACTTTTTTTTAAATCTAATAATTGGTGGAAGATCTTCTATTGTTCTTTGAAGGTGTTTGAACGAAGTCTTTTAATTAAAAAACAGTTACACTTTATAAAAGTATAACCTAATTAATAATATGTGTTTTAAAACTTTAAAGAATAATTTTTAGTTTACAACCAATCGCTTAGTAATTAAAGAAGTACTGTTTTCAATTACAAATAAATAAACACCACTGGATAAATCCGAAATATCTAAATAATCCTTACCATAAGTTGTTTTTTGTAACACCCCCATAATAGAGTATATTTTCACTTTACTTATTTGGTCAACTCCTTTGATATGAACTAATTCTTTCGCGGGATTAGGATATAATTTTATTTCTGAATTCATATTAAAATCATTCAGTGCTAATACTCCGCCAAATTCATAAGCTCCTGCATCCGGAGTCCCTTCTCTAGTTGCTCCTATTTGATCTACAGTTGGTAAAGTTATTCCAGTAGCAGCTGTACAATGATCATCTGAGTTACTATTTTCAGCAATTGCTAAAACTTGTGTATTACCTCCTTCATCAGATAAAGTTCCCGATATACCTGCTTGGTTAGCTGTTCTTCCTTTTTGGTTGTTTTTTGCTGCATCATCAATGATGGCCAATGAACCTGCTGCTGCTTCAAGACCACCAAGAATACTGTTTACCATATTGGTTAATTTAGCACTGGTAAAATTGATGACTTTTTGTGAAGCATCATCTGCAGTCACCACAATGGAATTATACATACTAAAATTGGCAGTTACACCAACAGGACCTGTAAATCGTAAACCATTTTTTACAGCACTAGCATGTAAATTATTATACAATGTGGCGTGAACAAGTTTCAAGTTTATATTACCAAGTCCAGCGGCCCCACCAACTAATTGAGCTACTTTACACCATATAGCTCCTCCGCCTGCTCCACTGGCTCCACTTGTGGTATCGTTATTGGATATTGTACTATTTTCAATATTAAAATCAATGGTATATTGATCACCATATTGATTATTACCATTAATATATACTCCTCCACCATTTCTACCAATGTTACTATTCACCAGAGATTGTTTAATATTTACTGTATTATTAATAGCTGCTCCATTATTTGGTGTTGCGATAATACCTCCTCCGTCAAGAGAAGATGAATTGTTTCTAATTGTACAATTGATTACATTTACATTGGAACCAGCGATACTTATACCTCCACCATTTTTTGATGTAAAATTATCTTCAATTATTAAATTATTTAAAGTCAATAAACCTGTTACTTTTTCCACATTGATTCCACCACCATTTTGATTGCTTGAAGCATTACCATGGCGAATTCCAAGATTTTCAACTGATACTGTCAAAACATCCGCATCATCTGCTCTGATAATGTTAATTACATTTGATCCTTGTCCATCAGTCAAAGCTTCAGCAGAAGCCTGTATAACATCGGTTGATGGGTCTGTTCCTCTTAAAGTAATACCCTTGCTAATATCGATAAATCCCGTGTGAGTTCCTGTAATGTCAATAACATCTCCATCTGATGCTGCTGCTATTGCCTCAGAAATGCTAGTATATGTAGTACCATCAATTTTTACTGTTTGCGCCGTAACTACTGTTGTAAAAACAGCAACTAATAATAAAGTAATTTTGTGTTTCATTTAAATTTTTGTTTGTAAATTAATAATTTCATAAAAATATTTAAAAAATCGATAAATTAAGTTTTCATACAATTCACAATGGTTTAAATACTAGTCAAATAATTAAATTTTTTACTGAAACTAGCAGGTAGTTACTGCTATTGAACCTTACCAGAAGCTTGAATATGTTTTGTTAAAGTTTTCTTTAAAGCGATTGAGTTGAATTTCAAAAATCAATCAAAAGAAAATCTTACAAAAAGAAAAAAGGCAGTGATAAAAACTCACTGCCTTTAGTTTATTAATTATGTAACGTTATTTTAGGACGTTACACAGAACTCAAAAAAATATTTAATGTTTAATAAAATTCATAGATATTTTTTTTTTAAAAACCGACACCAGGATCTTGTGGACTTTGCGCTTGTGCTTTTTTAGGGTTTAAAACTAAATAGGTTCCCAATGCAGTTAAAGCTGCATATTTCCCGTAATTACCAATTTTTTTTAAAGCATCTTTACGTGAAATTTCTTCTTTATTTGTTTCTTGTTGACTTTTCATAATATTATGATTGTTTCATTATTGAATAATTATTTTCTTGTTGATGGTTCCTTTTTCTGTGGCTATTTTCACAATATAGATACCACTATTTAGTCTAGGTAACGCAATGTCATTGACTCCGTTTCCTTCAAAAGAACCCTTAAGCACTTCTTTTCCAAGGATGTTATATAATTGGATGTTTGCTGTTCCGTTTTGCACGCCTACAATACGTAGGTTTTCTCTAGTTGAAGTGTAAATGCTCAAATTGTTGTTTGCAGCCACATCATTGGTACTCAAAGCACTTTTAGTGGTATACAGATAAAAACGACCAATCCCATTAAGATCACTCCCTAATGTGGTGGTGAAATCAGATTCAGCATCTAACAGCGTAAAGCTATTGTCTGAAGTGTCTTCTAGATAAATATTCATCCCTTCTGGAAAGTTCGTTGTTGAAGCTTCTATGGTAATAGCTGTTCCTGAGATGGCATTGACTCCTACAGGAATATTTTTATAGTTATCTCTCGGTAAGGATTGAATTGCGTAATCTTTTCCATGGCTATTGCTTACTAGATGAGTATAAATTGCAAAATCATTAGCAACTCCTCCAAACATTTCTCCATCATACCCATTGTCAAAACCTGTTGTAGTATTATCTATAAAATAGATTTTTGCTTCTCTAGAAGCTGAACCATCAATTAGTGTTAGATAGATCTCTGGTTTAGCTTCTGTTCTTTGAAAGGTATCTGTTGATTGATGACTTTGATCAGCCTCAGCTATCAGAACACTTCCTTCAGCACCATCTGATTTTACAAAAAACCCTTGCCCTGGTGCTATTTTAAATGCATCAACTGTCACATATGTATCATATGTCTCATCTTCTTGATTCCACACCCACAGTGTTTCTGCATCTAATGCACTAGTGCTATTTGGTAATATCGAACCGCTATTGATATAGGAAGGATACGGATTTCCAATTAAGTTAAATCCTTCTCCAGAAGTGGTTAAAGCTATACTGGTATCATCTACATTCATCGTTCCTGTGAAAGAAATAGCTCCTGGAGAGGCAAGTTTTACAGAATACCCTTTTCCTGAAATAAAAGTTGTTGACTCATCACCTGCCTGCATATAAGCCCATGAATCATTACTAGTCACATAAGGTGCAATTGCTCTATTCTCTCCACTACTAGCGATTCCGTTCGAAGTTACAAAGTCATCACCATAAGTTTCTCCTACAACAGGTGATGAAACAGTGTACCAGTTATCTGTTGATAAATTACGCGTATAGCTTAAATTACCAGCAAAAGTAGAACTGGTTATAAAGGATGTACCAGCATCCATAATCATATTTCTGACATCTATAGCACTAGATGTTGTTGGCATATTTGCAGCTGACTCAATACGGACTGCTACACCTGTTGTTGGCACACCGTTGCTCCAGTTACTTGCTGTAGCCCAATCTGAATCTGTTGTTCCATTCCAAACACTGTTGAAAGAAAACTCATAAGCGCCAGCATCTGGAGTATTTCCTCTATCGAACCCTCTTTGATCTACAGTTGGCAAAGTTATTGCAGTAGCAGCTGTACAATAATCATCTGAGTTACTGTTGTATGTAATTGGTAGAACAAGTGTGTTCCCTCCTTCCTCTGTAAAGGCACCTGTTAATCCTGCAAATGTGGCAGTTTTTCCCTTTTGGTTGTTTTTAGCTGCATCATCAAGAAATGTATTTGCAGCAGCAGCAGATTCAAGACCACCAAGTATTGAGTTAACAATGTTTACGGGTGTAGTTTTGGCCCAATGCATTGCTTTTTGAGTAACATCGTCTCCGTTAACAATAATAGAATTGTATATCTCAACATTGGTAGAAGCAGAACCGCCACCTGCAAAAGCCAAACCAGCTCTAATCATTACCCCTTGGCCAGTTGTATAGCCATGAGTGTTGTTGTTGATAGTTACATGTACCAATTTTAAATCAATATTAGAAGCACTATTAGCAGCCTTTGCCCATATAGCACCTCCACCACCTGCATATTGTCCAGTGGTAGTAGCTGAATTATCAGTAATAGTGGTATTCTCTAAAGTCACATCTATATTATTATTACCGTTATTTCCATTGATATACATTCCACCCCCATTTGTTCCTGAGTTTCCTGTAATCAATGATTTAGAAATGGTAACTTGCATATCAGGATTGCCTGCATTCACCGTAAAAATTAATCCACCACCATTTGACGTCCCTGTATTATTTTTGATGCTAGAGTTTGTAATGGTTACATCACAGCCCAACGAAGCAATAGCGCCTCCTTCACTTCCTTTATTTTCTTCAATGATGCAGTTTGTAATAGAAAGCAAACCATTGTAATTCTGATTAACATAAATACCTCCCCCTCTTTTATCAGAAATAGATGTTGTATTACCGTTTTTAATAGTTAAATTCTCTACGCTAAGGTTTACACTTTGTGATGATGGTTGGTATATCGCGATTACTCTACTAGTCGCAGCTCCTTGAGTTGCTGCTGCCTGAATAATATCGGTTGTTGGGTCTGTTCCTCTTAAAGTAATACTCTTGCTAATATCGAAAGATCCCGTGTGAGTTCCTGTAATGTCAATAACATCTCCATCTGATGCTGCTGCTATTGCCGCAGAAATGCTAGCATAAGAACTTCCTCCCTCAATGCTGACTGTTTGTGCTGAAAGCATACTTGTAAAAACAGCTATTATTAAAAAAGTAATTTTATGTTTCATAATGTTTGGTTTTTAGTTAATTGTTTGGTTTTTAGTTAACCTTCATTAATTAATTATTTATTTTTTTTGTATGATTTCCATATTTTTAAACGTTCCATTCCCAACAAGTCTTTTAACTGGTTGTATACTTTACTACCCAATTTATTGAGCTTTTGCTTTTTTATTTCGGGTTGATTGGTGTATTCTTTTACAATTGATTTACTTTCATTAAAGCGATTGAGTTGAATTTTGTACACTGCTTTGGATTCCTTTTTGTCAAGTGACAATACTTTGGACATTTCCGTTGCTATTTTTTTTGCTTTTTTTTCTGGTTTTGCCTGAGCATTTACATTAATCGTAATGATTAAAACAAACAGTGTGATAATTAATTTTAGTTTTTTCATTTGAATATTAGTATATAAGTTAATGTTGCTATAAATGTCTTTAGAAGATTTATAAGTAAGGTTTTTATACAATTCATAATGGTTTAAATACCAGTCAAATAATTAAATTTTTTACTAAAACTAGCAGGTACTTACTGCCATTGAACCTTACCAGAAGCTTGAATGTGTTTTGTTAAAGTTTTCTTTAAAGCGATTTTTACCTTAGGTAAATTGATTGGAGATATTTCATTTGGATCATTAATCAAATCGATCAGTTCATAACCTGAGAAGGGGTTGCTTTGTAATAATTTATACCGTCCATCTGAAATAGCGTAATAGATTCTTCCTCCAAATTTATGTCCTTCTCTCCGCATCCAGACCATATCACGTGAAACTCCATCAATTAACTGTGTCTCATTGCAAATTTCAGGAATCACTTCTGAAGGCAATTCTTCATCTATTTTACCTCCAACCAATTGTAAGATACTCGGATAAAAATCCATCAAAAGCAGAGGTTCATTAATTTCCTTTTCTTCGCGAAAATTAGGCATCTTAACCAAACAAGGCACTCTAATACCTCCTTCTAAGAGATCTCCTTTTCCTCCAGAAAAGGGTTTATTGCTAGCTCCATAATGCAATGCGCCTCCGTTATCCGAAGTAAATACAATCATCGTGTTTTTAGCAAGCTTTGAAGAATTCAACTGTTCTAAAATTCGACCAATATTGTAATCAAGATGTTCTACAAATGCAATCATCTTTTGCCTTTTTAGAGGCGCTCCTTTTTCTCTTTGCTGAATTTTATCAAACCATTTCTTGGGTGGCTGAACAGGATCATGTGGTGCATTGTAGGTTAAAAAAAGAAAAAAAGGCTTGTCGGTACTCTTTTGTTTTTTCAGGTAGTCTAAAGTCCAATCTGTAAACAAATCTGTTGCATGCCCTTTTGGGTCAATTTCCTGATTGTTTTCTCGCATCCAATTTATGCCAGCTCTTCTATGGGTATAATAATCGTCCATCATATCTCCAACAAAGCCTTTGAAATAATCAAAACCTCTATCGTTAGGCAAATCAGGGCTTTGATAACCTAAATGCCATTTCCCAATAAGTGCTGTATTGTAATTAAGCTTTTGTAGTTCTTGTGGTAGTGTTACTACATCATCTCTAAGATTTCCCCAAGTATTCTCTGGCATATCGCGTATTACACCTGGAACGCCTACTAAATCTGGGTAATTTCCTGTTAGAATTGATGCTCTGCTGGGTGAGCAGACTGTACTATTTGCATAGGCTCTTGTAAACGTAATACCTTGTTTTGCTAGAATGTCAATATTTGGAGTTTGCAAATCATTGGCTCCATAACAACTGAGGTCTCCATACCCCAAATCATCTGCAAGAATGAAAATAATATTTGGTTTTTCCTGGGCTTCTATGCTACTTAACAACATAAAAAAGCCCAGAAAAGACATGTTTTTTAACTTTTTAAAAGTAATTTTGAACATCTTTTCTAGACTTTATTAAACTATTTATTTCACATATTGAACAGCATCCGAAATTGGGAGTGAATGTGAATAGGTTGCTACCGAAACTGGTATTTCCTCTCCATAAAATTTAGAAGTTTTTGACAATAGAGGTTTGGCAGCAAGCCAGTAAAAACCTTCCTCTTTTACTTCAAAAGAATTGCCTTTTACCTTTTCTACAATTAATTTTGCATTTACTACTTCCTTCGTTTTTGAAAAATAAATTGAATAGCTACTAAATTCATCTGATTTGCTCCATTTTAGCTTTCTTCTTTTCAACTTAATTTTTAGAGGATTGTATTCCTGAAATCTCCATTCTGCCAAAATTTGAAAAAACATATTTTGATAAACCTCTTTGTGCTTCTTATCAAAAACCAAATTATTTAACTCATCAGGATCATCTTTAATATTGTACAGCTGATCTATAATACCATGCGTGTAAATAAACTTATAATCGCCTTTTCGCATCATTCTAGACGGCACATTTTTAGCACCAGGTAATAATTTGTAATCGCCTCCTCTAAATTCTGAAAACACAACTCTGTCTTTTAATTCTTTTCCATTTTTCAATACTTCTATTAGTGAAGTTCCTTGAGCGGTTTTTGGAGTCACACCATTGATTAATTCTGCCAATGTTGGCATTAAATCTATAAAACTAACAATGGAATTATTGATTGTATTCCCTTTAAACAATTTTGGATACGATACAATGAAAGGCACATTTACAGCATCTTCATACATATTGTGTTTTCCTCTTAAACCATGTTCAAATAAATGCTCTCCGTGATCTGTAGTGTAGATAATAATAGTGTTGTCATAAAGTCCTTTCTCCTTTAAGGCATTGACTACTCTACCTACCATATCATCCATTTCTGTAATACAAGCATTGTAGGCAGCCATCACATTTTGAGCTTTTTCAATGTTTTTAGGAATTCCTGAATGCACCCAATTTGGCACCCATGGGTATTTCCCTTTTTTGTACCAATCGTCAAATGTTTCTGGCAACTGGTAATCTGATGGCTTGTGCATGTCCAAATACTTTTGAGTCGTAGTAAAAGGTGCGTGTGGTTTTTCAAAACCAACGTGTAAGAAGAAGTTTTGACCATCTTCAGCTCGTTTGTTGATAAATTCTACGGATTTATTTGCCACCGCCATATCAAAATTATCTTCATCATTTTTTACCAGCGTTGGCACATAATCTTCGTTCAGATGCATCGATCCTCCCTTGTAGGTCTTACCGTATTTTTTAAATTGTCGGTACCGCATGTAGGTATCTTCGCCAACCTCATCTTGGTAATGTCCTCCTGGGAAATACGTATAGTATCGCAAACTGATTTCATCAAAGCCCATACTATTTCCTCCTTTGTAGTCTTCATCTACATCTTTTTGAAGCTCTCCATGCACATGCATCTTCCCTGGTGAAGCCGAGACATAGCCTTGCTCTTTAAAAATATCAGCCAGAGTAACAATGCCTTCATGGTAACCCGATTCTCTTAAGTAACCACTTCCGATATTTTTTACTTTCCCATTGGGCATTTTTATCGGCGCCTTGTGGTAAATGGCTCCATTGGCATAAGGATACATTCCAGTCATTAGAGAAGCTCTCGCCGGAGCACAAACTGGCGCAGGTGTATAAGCATTGTTAAACACCATACCTGTTTTTGCTAAGGCATCAATATGGGGGGTTATGGCAAGATTATTACCATAGGCCCCCGTTGATTCTAACTTATGCTGATCGGATATTATGAAAACAATGTTTGGTTTTTCTCCTTGGTTTTTCTGTCCACGTATAGACACTCCACACAACAGTAAAATACTACAAAAAATAATTCGTTGTTTCATAAATTATTTTAACTAATTTTAATCAATATTTGCATTGGCAGACGACTCAATTAATGGAATTGGCCATGTGTAGTCCTCTGGTTGTCTTGCACCATTTGTTGCTCCATAACTTGAAGTACAATATTCATGATACACACCCATTCTCGTCAAGTCAAAAAATCGATGTCCCTCCATAGAAAGTTCTGCTACTCTTTCTCTTAAAAGTGCGGTTCTAAAATCTTCCATTGTCATTCCTGTACCATCAAAGTAATCCATTCCAACTCTGTTTCTCAGCATGTTTAAATCTGCGTTTGCCAAACTTGGTTCGTCATTCAATTCTGCTATTGCCTCTGCACGTATTAAATACACATCTGCCAACCTAATGATGTGCCAGTTTTGCTGACTCGTATATTCGGTTGTAGCATTGCGATCAATGTATTTTGAAGTATACACCAAGTTTAAATTACCATTTGCTATTCCTGTTGCTGTTATCGTTCTAACATAACCCGTACTATTTGCGTTTAACACATACGATTTAGTAGCATCCTGATACTCTCGGACAATCGAATTTTGAAATCTAATATCTGTTTTGTCGATATTTTTATTGATAAAACCTGCTTGAAACTTGTTCGTTCCTCCCCAGCCTCCACCACTCAGGCCAGCTCCTCTTGGGCTAAACAAGTTTGAAACCGCTGTTCCTTGTTCTACAATAGACGACCCTTGTACTTCAAAAAGCATTTCTGAATTGTTTCCATTGCTTGCATCAAATATTTTTTTCCAATCTTCAAGGTTAGAAACCAACTGATATCCTGATTCTCCTATTGTTAAATCACACTGATCTTTTGCTAATTGGTAATAAGAATTTGGTGTTCCATCAATTGCATTGTAGCGTTGGTTCCCTAAAACTCCAGCAGTAGCAGTACGTTTCGAAGAGGCAATTTGCAGATATACTTTGGCCAACATCGCGTGGGCAGCAACCTTTGTAACTCTACCGATGTCGTTGGTATAGCCATTTCTAGCTTCATTAAAACCCCAACAATGCTCAGCAGCATATTGAAAGTCGCTGATAATGACCGGATAAATATCCGCGATTGGTGAAACTGGCAAACCTTCTTCTCCAGGCTGCACAGGCTTCGTTCTTAGTGGTACTTCACCAAAACACCTTACCAAATTGAAATAATTCAAGGCTCTTAAAAACTTGGCTTCTCCAATAACTCGATTTTGCAATTCTTCATCCATTCCAATGGTTTCTGCTACTCTTACTATTACATTGTTAGCATCCTTTATACCCCTGTACATATCCTTCCATGGATTGGGCAAATTTTGATCCGTATTTTTTATGGTTCCTTTTCTAAAGTTTCCATGTTTCCAACTAGATGCTCCTTGATCTGAAGCTGCATAAAGATTTGAAATATATTGTTGTCTATAATAACCTACTCCATCTTTCAATTGAGCATATACTGAAGTGACTGCTGCCAAAGCATCTGTCTCGTTTTGATAGAAAAAATCTGTTCCAGTTTGTGTAAACGGTTCTTCTTCAAGAATAGCGTCACAACTCGTAAATAATAGCACAAATAAAAATACAATTATGTGCGTTAATTTTAATTTATTTTGAAAATATGTATTCATGATTCGTCTTTTTAATAGTTAAACTTTAAACCCAACGTGTACGTTTTTGTTCCTGGATATCCTCCAAAATCAACGCCTCTTCTTTGCGGGTCTTTATTGTATGTTTGAACTTCAGGGTCGTAACCTGGGTAATTGGTCCAAGTTGCCAAATTTTGACCTGTTGCATACAATCGCAAGCTTCTCCCTTTGTTAAATTTTTGCGTATAACCAATATTTATGTTTTTAAGTCGGACAAATGACCCGTCAAATAATTGTCTGTCTGAAACCAATGCTCTTTGACCTGGGTCAGTTAGCGGTGCAGGGTTTCCTACGTTTGCTGTTCTACCCACGGCTGGGTCATAGGATACTGTTCCCGATTCGGCATCTACCGTTAGGGGTGCCTTCCATGAATCTGTATAAGCTGATGTCAAACCGTTTGTACTTTTTTGGTTTCCTGTTAAACTCCAAGAATCTACCCAAAAAATATCACCTCCTTTTTGTCCTGTAAAGAGCATGCTCATGTCCCAATTCCCAAAACGGAAATTGTTTGTGATCGCCACCGTAAAATCTGGATTGGGATCTCCTATTTGAACATAGTCATCAAAATTAATATCTTGAGTTGCTAAAGGTTGCCCGTTGTCATCAAGACTTACGGAATTATTTCTGTATTTTATTTCTCCAGGAGCTGCTCCATCAATTCCACTAGCGATAGCTTCATCCCAATCTTGGTATATACCATCGGTTTGTGCTCCCCAAAAAATCCCCAAAGGTTGTCCTTCCATAAACATGATTGGATTTGCCTGGCTAAATCCAACCGAAGGGCCTAATTGAAATTCTAGGTTGGAGTTTAATTTGACTAATTTGTTTCTGTTCATTGAAAAATTACCGGACACACTCCATCCAAATTCGTCCGTATCAAAAAGAGCGGCATTGATTCCGACTTCTATACCTTTGTTTTCCACTTCTCCAAAATTATCGACAATCGTTGCAAATCCATTCGAGGCTGGCAATGTTACGTTTTGAAGCAAATCATACGTTCGCTTGTGATAAGCGTCAAAGGTTATATTCACTTTAGAGTCAAAAAGTCCTATATCTAATCCAGCATTATATTGGTCTGTAGTTTCCCAGCTCAAATCATCATTCGCTAAATTCGATTCGTAATAACCTGTTACCAATTGGTTGTTAAAATTGTATCTAATTGGCGACAATAGGGCTAATGATTGGTATGGAGCAATTGGGTTGCTTCCTGTTTTACCATAAGACAATCTCAATTTCAAATTCGATATCGCATCGGAATCTTCTAAGAATTTTTCCTTAGAAATTGCCCAAGCCAATGCAACTGATGGGAAAATAGCACTTTTGTTATTTTCAGCAAATTTTGAGGAAGCATCCATACGTGCATTGACATCTACATAGTATTTTCTTTTGTAGTTGTATCCAACTCTAAAAAGCCCTGATAACAGCCCTATTTCTCTAAATTGTGCAATCGGTACGAGTACATCAGTCGCTGATTCAAAAGTGTGAAAAGTAGTTGCATCACTTCCGAATCCAAACCCCTTGTTAAACATTGTTCGAATGTTATTTTGCTCTAAAGTCCCTACAAGAATGGCATCAATACGGTGCCCATCGAAATTATTTCTATACCGCAAACTCGTTTCGGCATATATTTTTTTATTTTCCACAAAAGACTGTGTTCCTTCTCCGTTATTTCTTCTTCCACGTGTTGTATTGACTGGGTAATAACTATCTCTTTTGCTCTTTTGATAGTTGAATGCTCCTTTTAAAACTCCTGTAAGTTTAGGCGTTAATTTTGCAGAAACAGAGAGGTTTTGAATAAAGTTAAAAGATTCTTTATTGTCTGTAACAAACTTCGCCAATGTGTAAGGATTTGAGAGTATATTATTTTCATTTAAATCTGCATAAATATCATCGTCTTGTCCAGGTTCCAACAAACCAAAAATAGGTTGAAACTGCAATGCTTGAGAAACCACACTTCTTTGCTGAAAAATTTGACTGTTTCCAACCGAGGATGCATTTCCTGTATTATACGCTACATTGGTTCTTGTAAAAAAGTCAATTTTATCATTAAAGGCTTTTCTTCTCGTATTTGTATTGAAGGTTACCCTTTTGTTCCCTGTGTTGATGATGACTCCTTCAGTATCTTGTAATCCCAAACTCATCGTGGAATTATTTATTCGATCACCTCCTCTGTAAGAGAAGTTGTAGGCATTTGAAAAAGCCATTTTATAGGTTAAATCTTGCCAATTGTTGTTTACCCCTGTCGATGTTGGATAAGGCAAATTAAGTGATGCTAGTTCTGGATAATTGCCCTGTGTCAATGCTTGAGAACCATCAAAAGCACCTCCTGCTCTTTGAGGGTCTGTGATATCCACATACAATTGATTGATGACTCTTTGGTTCATATAATCTTCAAATTGTGGACCGTCCATCACATCAATATATTTATTAACATCGGTTACAAAATTATCTACTGTTACAGTAAATACATCTTTTCCACCATCTTTTCCACCGCTTTTTGTAGTAACGATAATCACACCATTGGCACCTCTAGATCCATATACTGCTGTTGCAGCAGCATCTTTTAACACTTCCATTTTTTCAATGTCATTCGGATTCAAAAAACTAAGAGAACTCTGTGATTGTCCAGAACCTGCATTTCCTTCTGCATCGGTTAGTGGATCAATTGGAATACCATCAACTATATACAAGGGTTGAGTTCCTCCTAGCATAGAATTCGTTCCTCTTACAGAAATTGCAATTCCTCCACCTGGTTCCGAGCTTTCGCTGACAACCACACCCGCAACTTGTCCTTGAAGCATCTGTTCTATGGAGTTGGTTCTGTTTTTCTCAAGCTGTTCTGCCGTTACTTGTGCAATGGATCCGGATAAATCTTTTTTGCTTACATCAAAATACCCAACACTCACAACTACTTCATCTAATTGAGAATAATCTGATTGTAATTGAATGTTAACATTTTGATTCTCTACAACAACCTCTTGTTTTTTCATACCGATGTATGATACCACCAATATATCTCCTTTCTGTGCTACTATTTCGAACAGACCATCAAAATCTGTAACCGTTCCTTTTGTAGAATTTTTGATCATAACCACTACGCCAGGAAGTGGCTGCTTGGTCTCCTCATCTGTTACAGTTCCATTTACAGTAAGCTTTTGAGCTACTATAGAGAGCGGTAACATTAAGATCATTAAAATTAGTTTCTTCATAATTTTCTGAATTTAGTTAATAATTAGTTTTTTAATTGTTTGTGGGGTCTGAATTTTTAGTATGAATACTCCTTTTTGTAACCCCAATAGCATTATCTTTTTGTCTTTTACGTATTCGATTTTTTTTATGCGTCTTCCATTTATATCAAATATTGATATGCATGTATGGTTTGGAACTCCTTCTAAAATTAAATAGTCCGAAGCTGGATTGGGAAACACCGCTACTTCACTTTCAAACGTAGATGATTCTGTAGAAAGCGTATCTTGCCATTGTTGCATTAAAAAGTTTGCGGCATGACCCCAAGTACCATCTGGTTCTATGAGCCATTTTCCATCCATCCATTCATATAAGAGTTCATCTTCGTATTGCACTCCTTTTTGCCAAGTAAAACCCTCTGGTGCACCTTGTTGTCCTGAACAATATAAATTCCATAGATAAAAATTAGGAATACCTAAGCTCAATGCAACACCAATGTATCTGCCGTAGCGGTTTTCAATAACCCCCTTGGATTTATAGTTATTCCATGATCCATTACGTGGATTTTCATTGATGGCAAACTCTCCAATTTGTACAGGAAAATCACTGTTAATTTCTTTGGTCTCATTGGTATAATAACGTGCCATTTCCAAGCCTTTCCACATGGCATGACCATGGGGGTGTTGAGCATTGGTCCAATCTCCATCGTAAGCAGACCAGGATGTGAGATCCAAGCGCACTTTAGAGGCCACATCTGCAATTACGCATGGGATATTACTTTCCATCATGGTTTTTCGAGTTCCATTATCATTCCACCAAAGTTTGTTGAATTCAATTCCATTAAATACCTTAGCTGTGGCACTTGAATGTTCATTTCTAGCGCGTTCTGTTCCACGTTGCCTAGCTCTAAACATACGTGCCATTCCTTCAATATCCCATTCAACATCATCTGGTATTATTGAAGGATTTGTTTCCCAGAGTACCCCTTGACCACGCAACATCCAATCTCCCTCCCAATTTTGGTACACAAAGGTTTTATTCATAGAACCATAGGTTACTAAAAGGTGCTTTGTTAAATCATAAAACTGCTGTTCTTCATTCAGGAAACTTTGATGATCAAAATCGGGCCCTTTTTTCCAGTCTCCTTTATTTTTTGAGGTTGTCCAAAAGGTATGTGTTTTAATATGATTTCTACTGAATAAAGAATCTATGTATTGATGTTGTGCTATCTCTTTTAATGTTTGAAAATTTGGCCATGAATGATTAAAGGGGTAGGCACTAAACATTTTTCCATTTTCAGCACTCAAAGTTGTTTTAATTGCAGAAGATCCAAAATCTTTGTATCTATCTAATCCTTCTATCATATAGGGGTTGTCTGTTTCGTTATACCAGCCAGCAATATGACTCGCACCAAAAACATCTTCTATACCAGATACGTTTCCTCCTTCATTAGGATCATGACTATCTATATTATTGGTAATCTTAGTTTCATCTGAAAGCGTTTCAGAATAATGATATCTTATTTCTCCGTTGTTCGTCAATACAAAATTTGAATTATTAAGAGTTAGGTTACTAAAGTTAATACCTTCTCCTAATTTTAATAAGCCACCATCGTTGATAGTGAGTTGATAGCCTGAATTTTCTGTTTTTTTATTTAGATTGCCGTTATTAATTTTTTGAGTCTGTAAAACTCCTCCATCTTCAATTGTAATTGATGAAGATTCTCCTGAAGTAGTATTCTTGGTGAATAAGCTTAGATCATCAGTAAGTAAAACACCTTTGATACTTAAATCTGCTTTTGCAGTACTAGAACTATATTGATAAGTACTACCTGTTAATCCGAGTACTTTTTTAACATTCACATAGCTGTATCTTTCTATACTTATCTTTACACGATTGTTTGATTTTACTACAAAATTTTCATCTAAAACCATATTGTAGATGTCTACAATCAGATTCGTTTCACCAGAGCCTCCTACTATATTTACTATTATTGGATGAAAATAACCCGAGCCAGAAATATAAGTATTGGTTTGATTTAAACTTAAATAAATTCTACTATTATAGTCATAAATAAGACCATTTCCCGATCCTGAGGGCTGGTTTCTACCAGCCGAAAAAGTTCCATTACACAAAATACTACCATTGATACGTAGATCTTTAGAAAAACTTGGTGTATTGTGCCCCATTTGTAATACCGCTAATTGGTTTATTTTAAGGTTTTTACATAAATCAACGATTTGATTTGAATTTTCTCCTTGTTGATCTATATAGACAGTATGATTGTTATTAATGATTACATCTGTATTTGCAGTTGGAACTTGTCCATTACTCCAAATAGAAGCATCAGTCCAGTTACCACTTTGTATTGTTGATACAGCAGTAGAAAAATCTATCTGCTGCGAACTTACCAAGTCTAATTGGCTGTGAGTTTTGCAAGTAAACCCAAATAAAAAACCAACCAACAAAAGTCTTAATATGTGTAATTTTCTCTCTTTCATAGTATTATAGTGATTTTAAAACTTCTAAAGCTTTACCTCTAAATAAATTAGTGTCTGGGTATTTATTAAATTGTGCTTTATAACTTTTTAAATATGCATTCATTTTCTTGTAATAGGCTTGATGTAAAAAATACAATGATGTCTTCTTACCTTGCTCGTTTATTAAAGACATTTCTTTAGATTGTCCAGTCTTTTTATGATATTCATTATTATACATTTCCCAATGTAAGGCAAAAGGTAAATTTAAAGCCAATGCAATTTGCATAATCTCTTTAGTTTGATTGTGTTGTTTTACAAAACTTTGTGGCTTATTTATATTTGCTTGATATCCATATTCACCGATAAAAACGCGTCTTGTAAAGGGGATGTCTTTTTTAGGTTTTAGTTGTTTTTCTAAGTAGTTAAAAATATCTGTAAGTGTTTTTGTTTTTTCTTCGAAATTTCTTTTTTTGATTGCCTCATAACTTGAATAAGAAACTAAATCTACATCAACTTTAGGTAAAATATCTTCAGCGATACAAACATCACCATTCATCCCTTTTAAAACTAAATTTAATTCGATATAATGATAAATTTGTACATTTTCGTGCTTTGTTTTCTTTTTAGCATCGTCAATTGCTTTTTGTCTAATCTGAAACCACTTTGTCATATTTTTCACATGCTTTTTTGGTGGTGTCATATACCTGTCATAGCCAGAATGTAATAACCAATCCCCTTCCCAATTGCCAATCATAAAGGTTTTGCCTGAATTATTATATTCCTTTAGTAAATATGTGGCAAATTCATACATCTCATCATACAAAATTTGCTCTTCTGATTTATTAATTCCTTTTTTCCATTGAATTTGTGTTAGAGAATGTACCCAAGTGAAAATGTATTTGAAATCCATATCAAAAACTCTTTTGTAATCTTTATTTGATAAGAATAATTCTTTTGTAGTTTTTACTTTTCTTATCGGCAATCCATAAATTTTTGGAGATTTTTTAGCAAGTGTTATTTTTAAAACATTGGAACCCATTGCTCGTGTATGCTTTGCTTGCTCTATTAAGGCAGATTCATCTGTAAATTTATAATACCCACCAATTCCTTGGGTGCCTAAAACAAAATTATAGTCTTCTAAATCAGGGTTTTTATCGTATTCTGGAATTGTTTGTCCAAAAATAAACAATGAACTAAAAAATAATATGAATGAGAATTTTTTCTTCATTTTATTGCACATTTAAGCTTTTGAAATTGACTGCATTTTTTCTAAATGTATCATAAGAAGGTAGATCACCATTTACTTTGAGATACTCTTTTAAAAATTGTTTAGACTCATTATAAAAATTGTGATGCGTATGCCAAATTGCTTGTTTTTTCCCTTTATCATCAATCAACCAATACCCAACTTGTTCTCCTGTTTCTTTTTTAATTTCGTTGTTATACATTTCCCAATACAAAATATAGGGAGTTCCCCATTCTAAAGCAGTTTTAATGGTCCAAATTGATCTTAAATTTTGCATTTCATCGTTATAACGAATACTTGGATTTCCATATTCACCTATCCAAACTCGTTTTCCTTCTGGCAATCCTTTTTTAAAAGTTAATTGAGACTCTAAGTAATCTAATGCTTTTTTAAGATTTTTATTTAAAGCTACTTCATTTTTATATGGGTTCGTAGCATCATATGAAGAATACGAGACATAGTCAGGATTTACTTCATTAACAACAGTGTTTGCCACAACTTTTGCATTTGGTTCAGTTAATGCTTTTTTAACTAAGTTTACCTCTATATAATGATATACTTCTACGTTATTATGCTTTACATCTCTTTTCGCATCATCAATGGCTTTTTGTCTAGTTTTTGCCCATTGTTTCATTCCTTCAAGTGTTTTTAAATTTACAGGCTTTGTTCTATCATAATCAGATCTTAAATGCCAGTCACCTTCCCAGTTGCCTAAATAAAAAACCTTTCCTGAACCATTATATGTATTTAGAAGGTGAGAGGTGAAATCGTATACTTCATTATAAAGTGCATCTTCATGTTTTTTTGGATATCCATTTATGAATTTTATTTGAGCCGTATCATCTTTCTTACCTATTGGCTCTGGTGTATATTGAGAAAATCCGTAAACCCAAATATGGTAATATTTAAAATTCATATCTAAAACTTTTTTTACAGAAGGTTCTAGTGAAGCTAATTTTGTTAAAGAAGTGATTGCATCATTTTTAGGCAAACCGTAATTCTCATTACAGTATCTTGGATGCATTGAAAACTTAAGAAGGTTGGAGCCCATGTTTTTTATTTCCCTTGCGGTTTCAACCAACATAGATTCATCTGTAAACTTATATTTTGACCCCACTGTTTGAGTGCCTATAGCAAAATTGTAAGATACAACTCTCTTTTCTATTTCTTTACTATTGGTAAATGCACTTTTTGAAAAGTAAATTAAACCTACTAAAGCGATAAGTATTGATAAGTATATTTTTTTTGTAATTTTCATTTGTAATTTAATAAATTTTAGATACTGTAAAAATGAAACAAAAGAAAAGAGTATAGGTGGAAAAGCAATTCAACTTAGTTTGAATAGTAGTCAAAACCCAAATTAACATTCTTTTTAAGCGGCAGTAGATTTTTAAAATTTTAAAATCCATTAACAAATTACACAACAGAAACTTAACCTCTTTTTCATATACATAAAATTATCATGAAACACAGAAAAAGAACTGTTTATAAACTTAAATGAACTGAATAAAAACCACTAAACCTTGTTTTATCAATAGTTTTACCTTATAAAATTTTACCATGAAATATAAATCGATTTTGATCCTAATTATAGCTGCACAAATGACAGCTTGCCAACAAAAAGATGATTTTGAAACTTCTGAATCCGATGATGATATTATTACTAAAGTGGAGCAATTTGTTGGCATTAGTGATGATACCGATTTGGCAAACCTTCCAACAAGTGCTACTTATATAAAAGAGCAAAGTTTAAAAGGGGAAAACACATCTCCCTATGGTTATATAGTTAGAAAACCGGAAGGTTTTAGTAGTGACGGTTTAAAATACCCTATTTTAGTTTATTTGCATGGAGCAGGAAGTAGAGGTAACAGCGAAAACAATCCTACGGACATCAATAAAGTAGACAAAGATGGAGCAATTAGAGCTATTAAAATAGGATTATGGAATCCTAAAGTGGCTATGCCTGTATTTGCTCCACAATCTAGCACTCAATGGAATGCAAGCAATGTAAAATCTTTTATTAATTATTTAATAAACACTTATCCAAATGCTATAAATACCAGTAGAATTTATTTATCTGGTTTTAGCATGGGAGCAATGGGAACATGGACTTATTTAGACGAATACGGCTATGAAGAAAGTTTAATAGCTGCAGCAGTAACTATGGCTGGTGCTAAAGAAGAGTGTAATGTAGCTTCTCTAAAATTAATGCCCTTTTGGGCTTTTCACGGACAGAAAGACGGTACAGTTCCTGTAAATAAAACCATTCATTTAATTGATAGTTTTAAAGCCTTTTATCCATCACAAAAACATCAAAAGTTAACGCTTTTTACACAAAATGATTTTGATGGGCAATACCATCGTATTGATCATGGTGTGTATGACGATACGTTTTGGGATAAAAACCAAACTGGGGATGAGTTTGATGTAAATGTAGTTAATTGGATGCTTCAATACAAAAGAAACGACTAAAACGAATATTATGATTATCAAACATATTACTTTAACATTAACAGCATGTTTTCTATTCACTAGCTGTTCTAAAAGAATAGCAAAAGTTTCGAATGCAAACACCTTGGGTTCTGATGAAACTTTAAACATTCTATTTCTCACTTCAGATGATTTAAACTTCGACTCCGTTGGTGCTTATGGATCCGTAGTAGAAAATGCGACCCCAAATATTGATAAATTAGCAGAAGAGGGGATGCTTTTTGAGAGAGCTTATGTCCAAGCACCAAGTTGCACTCCTTCAAGAAATGTGTTTATTACTGGAAATTATCCTCATAATAGTGGTGTGGAAGGATTCTTTAGTGTAGACTTTCCTCAGGCCACACTTCCAGAAGCTTTGAGAAATAATGGGTATTTTACGGGAGTCATTCAAAAGGTTATTGATATGACGCCTACCAATAACAAAGCAAAGTATTGGGATTATGTTGGTGATTATAATAAAATGCAATCAAGAACACCTTCCAACTACGGTTTCGCTTTTGATAAATTAATACATGAGTCAAAGAAAGAAGGCAAACCCTTTTTCGCCTCGGTAAATATCCAAGATCCGCATTTGCCATTTTTTAGAGGGGAAAAAACGAAAGAAGGATTTGATAGCACTCCACCATCTTACATTTTCAAAGAAAACGAAATTCCGTTGCACCCTGTTTTACCACAGTATGATAATTTTAAAGAAGAGTTTACCGACTATTATAATACAGTTAAACGAGGCGATGATGCTATTGGTCAAGTAATACAAGTACTTGAAAAGCACAAGGTGAAATCAAATACGCTAATTGTATACATTTCAGATCACGGAATGTCCTTTCCCTTTGTAAAATCGAATTTATACCCGCAAAGTGTTCGCACACCATGGATTGTGGTTTGGCCTGGGAATATCAAAAACGGAATTAAAGATACAAAACATATGATTTCTGCTATCGACCTGATGCCAACCTTATTGGAAATCACAAATACTCCAAAACCAGGTCCACTTGCAGGGCGTTCTCTATTACCTATAATTAAAGGCAAAACTCAACCGGATCGCGAACAGGTATTCGTTGAGCACAACGAAGGACCAACAGCAGATCCAAGACCTATGCGTGCGGTACATTCTAAAGATTTTGTATATATCTTTAATGCCTGGGGAACAGGTGATTATATTGCAACTTTTGAATCTAGATGGTATCGCTCTTATAGTTCTTTCGTAGAACTTTCAAAAAAGCATGAGAGTGTGCAAGATCGTTTGGAATTCTTAAAATATAGAACCGTTGAAGAATTATACGATACCAAAAACGATCCTTATTCCAAAAACAACTTGATTCATGATTCAAAATATGCAGAGGTTGCCAATAATTTAAGAGCGCGATTAGAAACTTGGATGCGAGAAACCAATGACTTTGCCTTGGAAGGATTCTCAGTGAAAAATGATTTGCCAAAGTTGAAAACATTTATGGAGAAAAGAATTTCTATTTCTAAAGAAAGAGCAACACGTTTGGAATGGAAACGCGGTAACAAGCACGAAGGTCGTCCGAAAGGGAAATTGACAGAATTAGGAAAATCCAATTTAGTGAAATAAGCCTCGCCTAATCCACTTTCAATACTTCGTAAATTACATCGATTTTTAATTTTACCGTTCGCTGTTTTAAACTCATAAACTATCAATATACTCTTTTGGTGTTTTACCATAATGTTTTTTAAACAAAGTACTAAAGTATTTTGGGTCCTGAAATCCAGACTCATAAGCAATGTCAGAAATTCTATTATGCGCTTTCTTTTTCATTAACTCCTCTGCAAATCCCAGTTTAATTTTTATAATTAAATCTGATGGAGACATTTGAATAAGTCCTTTTAGTTTTCTAAATAAATTGGATCTACTAAGTCCGATTACTTCACACAAAATGTCTATAGAAAAATCTTTTTCTGTTAATTTTTCTTTAATAACATTAATAACATCAGATAGAAAGCTTTCATCTGGCGTCAACTGTTTTTTCACTTTTTTATCATCTAACAAACTGTTCACGTTTTCTCTAGATCTGATTAAATTATTAATAGTCGCAGTAAGAATTGATACATTAAACGGCTTCTCTACATAAGCATCTGCTCCGTTTTCTAATCCTTGTATTTTATCGTCTATATTTGCAAGCGCAGTTAACATAACTATAGGAATATGACTTGTTTTAAAATTGGTTTTAAGCAAATTACACAGCTCTTTACCATCCATTCCTGGCATCATAACATCTGTGATAATTAAATCAGGATTTTTTGAAAGGGCTAACAACAAGCCTTCTTTTCCGTTGAAAGCTTCAATTACATTATAATTTTTCACCAGTTCATTTTTAACAGCTGCTCGTAACTCTTCATTGTCTTCTACTAATAGTATGAGTTTATTTTTAGTAATTAAATCATCAATACTGGCTTTAGAGTCTTCTTTATTGCTTTCCTCTACAAAATATTCATTACTATAATGCTCTGTTCCACTAGGCAATACAATGGTAAATTTTGAACCAATATTTTCCTTGCTTTCTAATAGGATTTCACCTCCGTGTAATTCAACTATTTTTTTAGACAACAACAACCCTATACCTGTTCCCGGAATTCCTTTGTTAGATACATTAGTACCTCTTGTAAAGCGTTTAAAAATTAGTTCTTGCTGCTTGTCTGGTATCCCTACGCCATTGTCTATAAACTCTATTTTTAAAGAAGTATCATCTAAATATGCTTTGATTTTTATTTCTCCACCTTCATTACTATACTTAATGGAGTTTGAAATCAAATTATAAAAAATTCGACTCATTTTAGCTTTGTCAAACCATACAGGAATGTGCTTAATCTCTGATGTAATATCTAATGATCTCTCTTGAAGAATAGGTGTAAAATCATCAATAATTTTAACCAAACAATCTTTTAAGTCTACTTTACTAACCGATAATTTTAATTGATTTCTATCTATTTTTTGAAAATCTAACAGTTGGGTAACATACTCATTTAAGTTTTGCGAGTTTCTCTGAATGAGTTCAATTGACTTTTCTGTGTTTTCTTGATTAGAAAGTTGTTTTACAAGTAGCTGTATAAGTGATACTGGTGTTCTAATGTCATGTGCCACCTCTACAAAAAACTTAATCCTGTTTTCATCAAATCGTTTTTGAATATTGGCCCTTGCGATTCTGAAAATTAAATAAATAATTAAAATAAAAAGTAACATGTAAAAACCAAAAGCCCATATGGTTTTCCAGAAAGGATTTTTTATAACAATTTCTAGATTATAGTCATTTTTCCCTTGAACACCATCTGCATTCAATCCTCTCACATGTAACTGATAACTTCCTGGTTCTAAGTTTGAATAGTATACTTTTTCATTACTAATATTAACTTTATAATCTTTATCAAATCCTTCCAATTTAGATTGAAATGTATTTCTTTTAGACCCGTGAAACTTTATTGTTTCGCAATTAAAAGAAATGGTGTTCTGGTCATAATTTAACACCACCTTTTTAGCATAGTTAATGTTTTTTGAAAGGGTTAAACTATCTGGCTTTTTGCCGTTTATCCGAAAATTTGAAATATAAATATCTGAGATTGGTTTGTCTTTAACCAAATCTATAGGGTTAAAAATAACAGCTCCTTTTGATCCGCCAAAAGCCAATCTACCATCTTTAAATTTTGTAGAAGCTCCAATACCAAATTCATCAATTAACATTCCATCCTGCTGCCCATACTTTCTAAAGGATTTGTTTTTAATATCATACCTCCAAAGACCAGAAATGGAAGTAAAATATAAGTTATGCATATTGTCTTTTTTAATAGAATACACAGTTCCTATTCTTTTAATATAAGTATCTCCTAAATTCTCTAATTGTTCTGTACTCAAGTTGTATTTGTACAACCCATTTTTGCTTCCAATCCAAATACAGTTGTTTACATAGTCTAAATTTAAATCATAGATTTCGTTAAAGGGGTTAAAAATGGATTTTTCTATTTTTCGGACACTCGCATTACGTGTGTTAAGTTCAAAAAAACCTAAGTTGGTCCCAACATAATTTATATTATCAAAACCTTTTATTAAAGACCTAACTAACCCAACAGAATAGTTGTTTACTAATTTACTGTTTTTAAAATGTGTTAATGGTTCATCACTACCTCCTATCCATAAATTATCATCATAAGCTCTAATTCTAAAAATAAATTTTGAAGATTTTTTAGATTGCAACTTAAAATTAGAAACTTTACCATTGTCTAGATTTAAGGCTAATAATCCTTCTCCGTAGGTTCCTAACACTAAATTTTTTTTATATTCATTTACCGCTAAAACAGCTGTATTAAACAATTTAGGATCTTTATTATAATTAGTCCAATTCTTATTCTTATCGTATTTACTCACACCGTTTTCTGTACCAAACCAGACCGCACCAGAAGTCGATTCATAAATAGACCTTATGTTGTTATTTTGAATGCTATTAGCCTTGTTTTGTATATGCTTAATATTGGTAAATACATTTTCTTTATCGTAAACAATATTCATTCCGCCTTCTCTGACCCCCAGCCAATAAGCATTCGTATCATCAACATAGATTTCATAGATACTATTTTGGCTAATAGAGTTTTGATTATCTTCATTATGGCTAAAAGATTTAACAATCTCAAATTTGTCATCTAAAACAAACAGTCCTAATCTATCTATAGCGATTAAAGCATTTCTATTCTCATCAAATTCAATTTGACGAATTGCATAGGTTTTATTAAAAATTTGACTAATGGGAATGTTTTTAATTTCATCTTTATTGATAACAAACAAACCTCCTACTTCCGTACCCACCCATATTCTTTCATCTGAATCAAAAGCAAAATCTATAATATCTTGATCTGATAAATATTTTTGTTCTAATGAAAGTTTTTTAGTATCTTCTTGGTAGCTAAAGACAGAAAATCCTCTTGAAGAGGCAGCATATACTTTATTGTTATAGAATTTTACTTTTCTATTATTGATAAAGTTTCTGTGTTGTATATCTGTTGCCTGATGCTGAGTTAAATCATAAACGATAAATCCTTCAGAAAGACCAATGAGTAAATGTGAATCGTTTAGATTTGTTAAAGAAAAAAACCTGTTCTTGGTCTCTGTATATAGTTCTTCAAACCGATCTTTCTCATAATAATATTTAATAAGAGATCCACCTGAGCTTATAGCGAAAAGATTGCCATTTACGTTAAGAAGATCAATAATTTCTTTCCCTTTAATTTTATTGTTATCATCTAGGTCGTAATTTTTAAATTCTACACCAGAATATCTATTAATCCCCTGATCAGTGCCAATCCACATATAGCCCAGACTATCACGCTCAAATGCATTGATTGTCCCATTAATTAGACCATCTTTACTGTCTAAATGAATAATTTGTTGACTATGTAGTAAAGTGTTGTAGAAAATAAACAATAAACAAAAGAAAATCACTTGTTTTTTCATACACTAAAAATACTATTTTTTAAACTATAAATAACAAAATTATTAAAATCTGAGTGATAAAATCTAAGCTTTATTTATTGCTCGTTTTTAAGAACTTCTTTACAATTAAATCTTACGTTACAAGACCCCCCCCAAGGGGGCTGGGGGTTACTTCCTTTCTTTCTCACTATGAGTCTACTTCATCCACTACAACCACCTCACGGAGTTGTACCCTCACATAAGTTTCTTTTGAATTTATCAATCTCTCAGATTCGCTGCTTTCGAATTTATCTTTTTCTTTGGTATCTGAGTTCTTAACCACCAATCTCTATCAGTATTATACTTATACTTAGTCTTCAATTTTTCTAATTCTTGCCTTAATTTCTTCTCAACTGAATTGTAGTCTGCATTATTAATCAAATTATGCATTTCTCCTGGGTCGTTTTCTAAATCATACAACTCATCAATATCGTCTTCTAAGAAAGCATCAATCAACTTATATTTTTCTGAGCGGATTGCCAACATATTTGGACCTGCATAGGGATAGGCATCGTCAATATAGTATTCAAACATAAATGATTTTCGCCAGTTCGTTTTTTCAGGATTATCTTCTAACAAAGAAACCATAGATTCTCCCTGCATATAATCTGGTTTTTTTATTCCTGCTAACTCTAAAATAGTAGGTGCTAGATCAATATTCAATGCATTTTCATTAATTATAGTTCCAGATTTAATTTTTTTAGGATATCTTATAAGCATTGGTATTTTCATTGAACTTTCGTAAGCAATTCTTTTATCCCAATAACCATGTTCTCCCATAAAATAGCCATTATCGCTACTGTAAATAATTACGGTATTATCTAGTTCTCCTGTTTTTTCTAAATAAGCCAAAACTTGTCCTAAAGATTCATCAACTGCAGCTAAACATTCTAAAAGTGTTTTAAATTTATCTCCTTTAATTGGCCATTTTTTTGGAGTAATTGTATCTGATTTTACATATTCTTTCCATTTAGAATCCCAAGCTTTTATTCTTTGCCACTCTGGTTTTCCTTTAAAATTTTCTAAATGTGTATTGTATGGAGGAACAGGTAATATATCATTTGCATACATATCTTTATGTCTTGGAGCAGGAGAGTGGTTTTCATGCACTGCTTTGTGCCATAAATTTAAACTAAACGGTTTATTTGGATCTCTTTTTTCTTTTAACCAACCAATTGCTTTATCAGTTAAAATGTCTGTCATATATCCTTTTTCTTGATATTCTTTTCCATTATCATTTACCATTGGATTAAAATATTCTCCCTGACCTATAAAACTAAACCAGTAATCAAAACCAGGACGAATGTGTTTTTTACCTTCTAGGTGTGCCATGTGTATTTTACCCACATGCGCTGTTTCATACCCCGCTTTTTGTAAATGAGAATTATAAGGTTTGTAAGTTTCCCAATCTGGATCTACATGTTTATTATTCTGATTTACACCATGAATATGTGGATAAGTACCTGTTAAAAAACTTGCTCTTGATGGTGAGCAAATAGATTGTGTTACATAATAATTATTAAATATTGCTCCCTCATCTTGTAAACGTTGCATATTTGGCGTTTTCAAAAAAGGATATCTTCCACTAGATTCTAAAGCATCAAAAGGTTGATCATCTACAAGAACAAACAAAAAGTTTGGCTTTTTTACCACTTCTTCTTTTTTGCTGCAAGAGAAAGTAAGCACTGTAAAACCAATTATTATAAAATAAAATTTAATGCTATTTACTGTTGTCATAATATATTTTTTACCAAAAGATTAATAAAATAATGAAACAAAATGCAATTAATAAATAGGATAAAAATCGATAACTTGTGTAGTATGGTTTTGCTTTTAAGTTAACGGTTTCTTCTTTAAATTCTGCCATAGAGAATGTTAGTTGATCTGTTTTTATTAACGGTGGTTTTTTGGTTGCTAAACTTACTACAATCATTACCAAACAACTCCAAGCAAAGTAAAAAGGCACAGTTAATAAGAAGTGCATATCACCAAAGATCGAACTTCCCGTTTTTACGGTAGATACAACATTAATAATCCCTAAAAGTAACCCTGCCATTAAACCAACAAAGGCACCTGTTGCATTTGTTCTTTTCCAAAAAATCCCTAAAATAAAAGCGGCTACAATTGGCGGCGCCATCATAGAAAGCATTTCTTGATAGTATTTTAATAAAGTTCCGAATTGTTTCCCAATTTGTGGTGCCCACATTACAGCGATAATTAAAACAGTAATAGAAGCCATTTTACCAACTCTTACTTTTTGTTTTGAGGTGCTTTCTGGTTTAATTTTACTGTAAAAATCCATTGTAAATAAGGTTGCAACGGAGTTTAACAATCCGCTTAAAGAGGAGGTAAGCGCTGCAACCATTGCTGCCATCATAAAGCCAATTAAAACATTTGGCAACAACTCCATAATAAGATTAGGATATACCATATCTGGCTTTGCCAAACCTGGAAACATCTTTATAGACATTACACCAGGAATAATAATTAAAAATAATGTTAATACCGTTAAAAAACCAACTAATAAAACTCCTTTTCTGCCTTCATCAATAGATTTTGCAGTTAAAACTCTTTGTACTAATTGTTGATTATTTCCCCAGAAAAACAACCCAAGAATTGGTATTCCAAGAACCATTCCTAACCATGGAACGGATGGATCGTCATTTGGCCTGACTAACTTCATCAGCACATCGCCTTCTAAAAATAATTCTCTCACATAATCTGCACCTCCATTGTAGGATGCATAAAAAGTTAAAATAATAGAACCAACTAACAAGAAAATTCCTTGCATTAAATCTACACGAATTGCGGCAGAAAGTCCGCCAGGAATTGTATAGGCCGCAACAACAATAGCAAATACTATTGATAATGTTAAAATGGAAGTTTCAGGAAAAACAATTTTCATAACCATAGCTGCTGCATACAAAGAGCCTGCGGCATCTAGAAAAATATTAACAATAATAGTAATGGCAGAAAAATAATATCGTGATGCCGCAGAAAATCTTTTTTCAAGAAATTCTGGAATCGTAAATATTTTAGATTTGATATAAAATGGCAGAATAAACCACGCAAAAAACACCATTACTAAAACAGATATTAAGTTGTAATTAAAAACGGCAATTCCTGTGCTGTATGCATCTCCTGCTTGCCCAATAAGTGTAGAGCTAGAAATACTTGCGGCAAAAAGAGAGAAACCAATTACTGGCCACCCAATTCCTCTACCTGCTAAAAAGTACGATTTTTCATCACCACTTTTACTGTATTTTATTCCTAAATACACTATAAATAAGAAGTATAAAATAATAATTATAATGTCTGCCCAAGAAAGTCCGTTTACCCAATCTGGTCCGTTTGTTAAAAAATTAGTCGAATCCATAAGGGTTTATAATTGGTTTTGTTCAGCACTTAATGTAAAATCTATTAATTCGTTTACATTACAAGTTGCTAATCCTATATATTTATCTGCACCTCCATAATAAACGTAAAGCTTATTATCTATAATCATATTTCCTGTAGGAAAAACACAGCCTTTATAATAACCTTCAATTTCATAATCAAATTCTGGTTCCATAATGTAATCTTTTGTTCTTCCTATTATTTTTGTAGGATCTTCTAAATCTAGCATTACACAACCTACTCTGTAATAGCCTAAACCACCATTTTCTACACCATGATACAACACTAACCAACCTTTATCAGTTCTTAAAGGGGGCGTACTTCCACCCACTTTTTCTTCCCAACCACCGTTAATTCCACCAATAATCATAGTGCTTGGCTCGTTCCAAACTAACATATCATCACTAAAACGAATCCAAACTGCTGGGTTCTCTACTCCATATTTTTCACCTATCCATTCTTTGGGTCTATGCAACATTGCATACTTCCCATTTATTTTTTCTGGAAATAAAATAACATCCCTATCGTCTAGATTGGAATCTGTAATTCTTCCTAGCTTAATCCATTTTTTAAAATCTTTAGTCATTGCTAAAGCAGAGTTTGCCATATTGTTTTTGATAAAATGAGGAGCATGAGAACCATGGTCTGAAGTCAGTACTTCATCATGTGCAAATTTCCAGTATTGCCCTGGAGAAAATGGTCTATAAGCATATGTTACGTAATAATAATCATCTAGCTTAATAATACGTGCATCTTCTATACACCCCATGTCAGGACCTTCTTTACTTGGGCCTAAAACAGGCTCATCAGAAACACGTTCAAATTTATAACCATCTTCACTTACAGCTAAACCAAACCTTATGATGTGGGCTTTATCATCACCTGCCGCTCTGTAAAGCATGTAAAACTTTCCATTGTCATAATACACCCCTGGATTGCAAACTACAAGATTCTCCCAATCATTTTTTGGATTTGGGGTTAAAATCGGATTTCCTTCAAATTTTTTAAGCTTCATTAGTTTCGAAATATTTTTTATTAATTTGTCAATACAATATTAATTCTATGATTATTATCAAAGGTTTTCAGACAGGTCAATCTATTTGAAAATATGGTCAATCTTTAATATTATGTTATGCATATTAAACCCTGTCGTATTCAAAATAAATCACTAACCTAAAAATTCACATTTATAGTTTTAAATTATAGTGGTCAGTTTTACAACTCCTTTGCTCTATGTTTAAACCTTGAAAATAAATAAGTAAAGTAAATTTGCTATTGATTAAGAATAATACGATTTAATAAATTATACGTGAAAAAATTTCTCATTCTATTTTACTTGTCTTGTTCCTGTTTTGTATATTGTCAAAACAACGAAAGGTCTTCTAAAAGGCCTAATATTATTTTTATACTTTCTGATGATCATGCCACTAATGCTATTTCTGCATATAGTGATCTGTTTAAAGAACTTGCTTCTACACCTAATATTGATAGAATTGCCAACGAAGGAGCTATTTTAACCAATGCTTTTAGCACCAATGCTATTTGTGGTCCTAGTAGAGCTTCTATAATAACCGGTAAATACAATCATATAAATGGTTATTATAAAAACTATCAGGGAGGTTTTTTTGAGGGAACACAATGGACCTACCCAAAAGCACTTCAAAATTCTGGCTACCAAACCGCCTTAGTTGGTAAATGGCATTTGGCTTCTGAACCTCAGGGGTTTGATTATTATAAATATCATATAGATCATGGAGAGCAGGGTGTATACTGGAATCCAACCTATAGCGAAAATGGCACACCAGTAAATGAAAAGGGTTATGCAACAAATTTAACTACTGATTTTGCTCTAAAATGGCTAAAAAACAAAGAAAGTAATAAGCCATTTTGTTTACTACTTCAATACAAAGCACCTCACAGAGAATGGGCCCCAGACAAAAAATATGAAGAGTTATGGAAACATAAAGATTTACCGCTTCCAGACACTTTTTATGACGACTATAGAGGCAGGGAACAAACTGCAGGCGATACCCATATGACAATGGATTTCTTCAATAGAAGAGATATGAAATTAACACCTCCGGATTCACTTACTAAAAAAGAATTAAGAAAATGGCTGGATTTTGGCAATAATCCTAATGAGGTTGTTATTCCTAACGATAGTTTAAAGGGAAAGGCTCTAAAAGAATGGAAATATCAAAAATACATTAAAGACTATCTAGCGACCATTAAATCAGTTGATGATAATATTGGTAGGGTTTTAAATTATTTAAAGGACAACAATCTTGAGAAAAATACTATAGTTATTTACGCTTCAGACCAAGGGTTCTTTTTGGGGGAACATGGCTGGTTTGATAAACGATTCATGTATGAAGAATCGTCACGCATGCCTTTTGTAATACGTTATCCAGAAAAGATTAAACCCAAAACTGTAATTGCTGATGTAATATCAAATATAGATTTGGCTCCTACTGTATTAGATATGGTTGGTGTAGACATCCCAAAAGAAGTACAAGGTAAAAGTTTTTTTAAACAATTAAGTGGTATCCCGAATACTGAATGGCGCCAATCTATGTACTATCACTACTACGAATACCCATTTTGGCACCATGTCCAGCCTCATTATGGTATAAGAACAGATAGGTATAAACTCATTCATTTTTACTATGATGTGGATGTTTGGGAGCTTTATGATTTAAATAATGATCCAAACGAGTTAAGTAATCTGATAAAAGAAGAATCCCATCAGCTTCTCATTTCAGATCTAAAGCAAGAATTATATAATTTAAAAAAGGAATATGGTAATAATCTTAGCTTAGACGAATTGCGTAAAATATCCAACACAAATTTTGGAGGGCTAGAATCTCACAAAAAAAATAAAAATCACTAATTTAAAAATCCTAAAATGATAAGAAGCATCTTTTTAATGATAGCTTTGTTTAGTCTAATATTCTGCAAATCTGTCACTGGTCAAAATAAAGAAAATACTCCTAATATTCTCCTTATAACCTTAGATGATATGAATTGGGATTCTCCATGCAGTATAGCTGAGTTTGTTGGTGTCGTTTTCATAAGTGGCTCCAGCTGGACCGATTACTTGTTTTGAAATAGTTTGACTAAATCCTGAAAGACTTGCAAGGAAAATAGCTAACGTAAAATAGCGCATAATTAAATTGGTTTATCATGCAAAGATAGTGAACTATTTACCAATTAAGGTGAGGGTAGATACAGTAAAAAAATATCCCCAAAAATAAATTATTATTCTTGGAGATAAATTGTGAGCCAAACTTACGAAAGTTCGAACTTAGTAGGGAGTGTTTTTCAATTATTTCTTGAACCTAATATGAGAGTATTGTCCTAAATAATATGCAATTAAAATAGGTATAATAGAAAAAGCCATATTCTTTTCCAAAAAACCATACTCTTATAATATTATCAATATTGAAGCTGAAATAATAATAAAAAGTTACTGAATAAAAATATCAAAAGTAGCTGCGATATCTGTTTCTCCATCAGCATTTGTAATATCTCCATCAGCAACTCCATCAGCTGATTTCACTGGTTCATGACGCAATGTAAACGTAATATCGCCTGAACTTGCAGCGGTAGTAGTTAATGTAAAATCAAGACCAATTGGGTTTCCCTCAGAGTCTTCATCCATATACTCAGTGCTGGCATTTAGTCCGCTTCCGATGGTGTAGAAAAACTGGTATTCCAAAGATTCTT